>ERZ1292625.30-Hain-H41-01um-R1-30-length-239091-cov-12_pt1 | contig 239091 bp, 197 predicted proteins | sample MGYA00564400_ERZ1292625 | MGnify/ENA primary metagenome ERZ1292625 (study PRJEB36523, sample SAMEA6512639) | groundwater metagenome | collected 2019-01-08 | study: AquaDiva: Metagenomics assemblies of 32 groundwater samples | reverse complement strand
CTGTACCAAATCGCACAAAAAAATTTCTAGGGTGTTGCAACGCTGAAAACAGGAGTGGCAACTGTATTCTCTGAAATTTAATTCTATTTTTGATTTTCAAGAGAACTGCATGAAACTGAATAAGTATTTCGTAATCGATTTCGACAGCACATTTACAAAAGTAGAAGCATTTGATGTATTGGCGGAAATATCATTAAAGGACCATCCGGACCAAAAAAGTATGGCTAAACAGATCATACAAATTACAAATCAAGGCATGGACGGGTCTTTATCGTTCCGCGAGTCACTTGAAAAAAGAGTTGCTCTACTGTCTCCAAACAGGCGACATCTTGAGCAACTGGTCAAAGTATTGAGGGAAAAAGTATCTGAATCTTTTAAACGCAACAGAGAATTCTTCCAGCTGTATGCCGACAACATTTATATCATATCCAATGGCTTTCATGCATTCATTGATCCCATTGTAATGGAATATGGGATAAAGCAAGAAAATATTTTTGCTAACCGTTTTCAATTTGACGAACAAGGCAATGTAATTGGTTTTGATAAAGAAAATCCACTCTCTGCTAACAATGGAAAAGTGGAGCAACTGAAAAGACTTAACCTGCCTGGCGATATTTATGTAATTGGTGACGGTTATACTGATTATGAGATAAAACATGCCGGATTGGCCAATAAGTTTTTTGCTTTTACGGAGAACGTAGAACGCGAACGTGTTTTAAAAAATGCTGACCACATTGCACCCAGTTTTGACGAATTTTTATACTTGAATAAATTGAACACCGCGATATCTTATCCTAAAAACAGAATCAACGTGCTTTTGCTGGAGAATGTACACCCCATTGCCATAGAATTAATGAAAGCCGAGGGCTTCAATGTTGAGACCCATTCTGCTGGATTAGATGAGGGTGAACTGTGCGAGAAAATAAAAAATATTTCAGTGCTTGGCATCCGGTCTAAAACCCAGGTAAGCACTAAGGTCCTTGAAAATGCTAATCGTCTGATGGTCATAGGTGCTTTTTGTATAGGTACAAATCAGATCGACTTAAAAGCAGCTACTAAAAAGGGTGTGGCCGTTTTTAATGCTCCTTTCAGCAATACCCGCTCAGTGGTGGAACTCGCCATCGCGGAGATGATCATGCTTATGCGGAACATCCCGGATAAGTCTCTAAAAATGCATAAAGGGGAATGGGATAAGTCCGCGAAGGGAAGTTTTGAAGTGAGAGGCAAAAAGTTAGGTATCATTGGTTATGGAAATATTGGAACACAACTCTCCGTGATTGCTGAAAACCTTGGCATGAAAGTATTTTATTACGACAAGGAAGAGAAATTGGCCTTAGGTAACTCTACCAAGTGTAAGACCTTAGAAGAAATCCTCACGATTTCTGATGTGATTTCTCTGCATGTGGATGGCAGAGAGTCCAATACCAACTTTATTGGAAAGGAGGAATTTGCCTTGATGAAGAAGGGGGTACTATTTCTTAATCTTAGTCGTGGCCATGTTGTTGATATTATTGCGCTTAAAGAAAATATTTCAAATGGAAAAGTGGCAGGATGCTCCGTGGATGTATTTCCTCATGAACCTATTAGCAATATCGAAGAATTTGTGTCTGAGTTACGAGGTTTGCCTAATACAATATTAACACCGCACATAGGTGGAAGTACTTCTGAAGCGCAGGAAAACATAGGAAACTTTGTTCCTGGTAAAATGATGGATTACATCAATACAGGCAGCACCAGCAACAGTGTTAATTTCCCCAACCTTACCCTTCCTATTTTGGAAAATGCTCACCGATTGATTCATATTCATAATAATGTGCCCGGAATCCTGGCCAAGATCAATCAAATACTAGCTAACAATGAAATCAATATTGTGGGACAGTATTTAAAAACGAATGAAACCATTGGCTATGTTATTACTGACATTAACAAGGAATACCACAAGGATGTGATAAAAGAACTTAGGGCAATCGAGAATACGATAAAGTTCAGAGTATTGTATTAATTCAAAGTATTATTACCTGCCTCAGGCCAGATAACAACAAAATCAGGATTGTTTAAAAAAACCCACTGGATCTTGAGAGGAATTTCTGAACCCCAGAAAGACAAGTTTTGAGCTGCTCTTCAGCCGCAACCTTCCACTGTTATCCTGCTTTTAGGGCGAGGTCCGCCAACTGGCGGATGAGGCCTGGTTTTGTCCTAGAGCTTCACTCGGTATTGTATAATTGTTAGGTTCAGCAAACGTGTCCCAAAATCCCAGTGGATTTTACAATACAAAAATAAGCAAATCGCGCTAGCCTAAAACTCTTGATTAACTACTATTTTTTTTGTAAGCAACTGAAATGAGTCCTTTGAGAGACAACAAGTTCACGTTACTTTTACAACTATTCCGTAGACTCGATGAAAGTAAATTTTACTCCAGGGCCAAGTCAACTCTTCTATACTGTGGAAGATCACGTCCGCCAGGCCTTTAAAAATGGCATACCATCCCTATCGCACAGGAGTAAGGAGTTTGAACTTATTTATGGAGAAGTAAAAAATGGATTGAGGGAATTGCTCGGTCTGCCTTCCGACTTCTTTATTTTTTTTACAGGGTCTGCTACTGAAATTTGGGAAAGGTCAATTCAGAATCTAGTGGAAAAACATTCATCTCATTTTGTGAATGGGGCTTTCTCCAAGAGATACTTCGAAATTGCCGGACAACTGGGTAAGAACACTTTCAAAGTTGAATCGCCAAACGGCACGGGATTTACCTCCTCAGGAATAGTACCAGAGCAAACTGAACTTATCGCACTTACCCATAACGAAACAAGCACGGGGGTCTCATTACCGCTCTCATTTATCAATGAGTTCAAAACCTTGTATCCTCAATCTCTAATTGTGGTAGATGCTGTCTCATCTCTACCCTACCCCGATTTTGACTATTCTAAAATTGATTCAGTATTCTTTTCGGTTCAGAAAGGTTTTGGGCTTCCCGCTGGACTCGGAGTTTGGATTGTGAATGAACGATGTATGGCGAAAGCAAATAAAATTTCAGCGGCTGGAGGGTCAATAGGTACTTATCATAGCCTCCCCGTGTTACTTACCAGTGAAAAGAAGAATCAAACCCCTGAAACTCCCAATGTTTTAAGTATATATCTCCTTAGCAAAGTTCTCCAGGACATGAACAGACGGGGTATCCAGATCATTCGCAAAGAAACAGAATATAAAGCCGCTATTCTTTATCAGTCTCTCGAAAAGCATGGACTGGCTAAACCTTTTGTACAAGAAAAAGGAGTGCGCTCCCAGACGGTTATCGTTGCAGAATGCAGAAATGAAACTGAACGAATTTCCAAACATTTAGCTGGCGTGGGACTTTTTGCAGGCGGTGGCTATGGGGAAAACAAAAAAAATCAGTTGCGGTTTGCCAACTTCCCAACCCATTCAAAAGAACAATTTGAATTATTGGTCGATACGCTAAACGTATTATAGCTATAGCAGCCTAGCTGATTGTATCATTAATTATTTTTGGTTAGAATAAACTCTATGTTAATTAGCTAGTCTAACATCTGATTTCGAAACTTACCTATTGGAAGACAAAGAACTTTTGCTAAAACTCCGTAATCCAGACTCCCGGAACTATGGATTTAATATGCTTGTCAGGGCTTATCAGCAAAAAGTCTATTGGCTGGTCCGTAAGATGGTGATTGATCACGATGATGCCGATGACCTGACGCAGGAAGTATTCATCAAAATACATAAAGCCATTGATAACTTTCGCGAAGATTCTCAGCTCTTCACGTGGATCTACCGAATTGCCACGAACGAGTGCCTCACCTTTCTTAACAAAAAGAAAAGACGATTTTTTTTACCGATTGAGGATGTAAGCAAACAGCTAAGTTTAAAAATTGACTCCGCCCCATATCTTAGCGGTGATGATATCCAGAAAAAACTACAAAAGGCATTACTGACATTGCCAGACAAGCAGCGTCTCGTTTTTAACATGAAGTACTTTGATGATCTTACCTATGAAGATATCTCAGAAATTACAAAGACAAGCGTTGGGGCGCTAAAAGCCAGCTACCACCATGCCGTTAAGAAAATTGAAAATTATTTAACAGATTGATTAAACTCTTACTGCTTAACAAAGTCAAAGAAAAAATGAAAAAACTAGATGACCTACCCAAAAAAGCAATTTTCGAGGTCCCGGAAGGATACTTTGACCGATTGCCAGGTGTCATTCAATCACGGATTGCCATAAAGAACCCTGTCCCGATAGCTATCAGGAGGCCCTCCTACTTTGTTTTGTCCTTTCGATATGCTTTACCGGCATTCATTTTGATGGCCGCCTCAATTTTTGTGTATCAGAACTATTATGGCGCTAAGTCATCAGACGCGGAATCCATACTCGCCACCGTGAGCAGCCAAGACCTTGTTAACTATTTGGATGATGATGATGTCTCGATAGAGGAAATTCTTGACGAGGCAATTATAAACGAGATTGAAGTTGATGAATTAAACACAATGGAATTAGACTTTAGTGAAGAGGACCTATTGAAATTATCCGATGAATTTGAAAACGATCAATTGTAATATTATGAAGCAGGTAAAAAAACTATGTATAGCACTCTTCATTCTGCTGCCCGCATTGGGGTTTGCCCAAGAGGAACAGGAAATTATACCAGACCCGGATGCCCGCAAGAAAATTGAAGCTGCCCGCATTGCATTGATCTCTGAAAGAATGGGACTGACCGTTGAACAAGCTGAAAAGTTTTGGCCTGTCTATCATGAATTTGCTAGTAAGCAAGGTGAACTACGCCAGCAGCTAAAAGCTGCACGCCAACAAGTAGAAACTAATAATCCAGATCCCAAAAGGGAAGAGGAACTCTTAAATCTTGGATTTCAGCTTAAGCAAAAAGGGCTCGATCTTGAAAAGGATTATTCAGGACGAATGCTAAGCATTATTTCCGCACAGCAGATGTTACGCCTAAGAGGTGCCGAAAAGGAATTCAACAGAATGATTCTGAACCAACTTCAGCAGCGTAGGGCAATGCAACAACGGAAGGAAAATTTCAGGGACAAGAATCAGCAATTAAGGCAAAAACGCAATTAAAACGCAATATAAAAAGCCTTTGAAATCGGGGATTCTCTGCCTTGGCTTATTTACCAGCTGTTTCTTTTGTAGTAGTCAGCAGCAAACAACTTTGTCTACTCCGGATACTCCTCAGCTTACAAAACAATCTGCCGAAGAAGTGTTCAATGAGGTGGATTCATTGCTTACCTTACAGGATTCGCTTTATATCTTCAATTTGATCGATAGCATGCTATCGGTTGAACCCGAAGTAAAAGAAACTTCACAAATAGCAATACGGCTGGCCTACAATAGCAACATTGCCTCCACAGGCAGAACTATCGGCATCGATAAATTCGGTTTATCATCCGGGGCATCGTATTTTCATAAGAAAGGATTTTATGTAGATGTGACAGGATATTGGAGTAAAGAGTATGAGCCTGATTATTATCTAACTATTGCTTCGGTTGGTTATATGGTATCACCTGTCAAATGGTGGTCATTGTTAGCTGAATATAGTAGATTCATTTATACGGATTCAGGACCTGATGTGGTCATTCCGTACTTAAACAACATTGGCGTAACCAACTTTTTTAATTACAAAGTCTTCGTTCTTCGGGCAGACTACTATTTCTACTTTGGGGAAAAAAATGCGCATCGGATCATGCCCGGTATAGGTTTGAATCTTGAAAAAAGAAAATGGCATGGTATTGATCGTGTTCTGTTCTTTCCTTACATAAACATCTTATTCGGCACAGAGGTTATTACCGAATATTTTACATACGCTAAAACACGCCTGGGCGCACTTTACAGGCTGCGAAACGGATTACCCCTTTTTTATTCGCAGAATAAAACAGTGTTTGGAGATATGAACTATTCATTCTCAGCCCCACTAAGTATCACACTAAACAAGTGGAATTTTCTGGTCAGTTATACCTACAATATTCCCAAGGCATTGCCTGGTGAAGAACTGGGTCTCACAAAAAGCGGCTACTTATCCGCCACAGTCACGCGGTATATTGGGTTTAAATAATTCCAAATTCGAGGTTAACTACTATAAACCTTGAACTTAGAAACTAATACTTTTGAATAGCCTTAACTTTTAATATTTTTCAGAATTAATCCATTCTGCCGATGAAAATCAAAATTATCGTATTGTGCCTTTGTTCAACTTTTATTAAAACTTCGGGACAAGACTATCGCTGGCAACAGCGTGTTGAATATACCATGAGTGTGCGGCTTGATGTTGGTACGCACAAGGTATCTGGCGATCAGAAGTTGGTTTATTATAATAACTCACCAGACACCCTTTCGAAAGTTTACTACCATCTATACTTCAATGCCTTTCAGCCCGGAAGTATGATGGATGTCCGCTCACGAAACCTTCCTGACCCTGACCGAAGAGTGATGGATAGAATTTCGAAGCTAAAAGATAATGAAATCGGGTATCAGCATGTGTTCTCATTAAAGCAAGATGGAAAAGAGGTTACCTACCACATTGAAGGAACTATCATGGAGGTAAGATTGGCGAAGCCCATGTTACCTAAGACAAAGACAGTATTTGAAATGAAGTTTGAATCTCAGGTCCCAGTACAAATTCGTAGATCCGGGAGAAATAACCGCGAAGGAATTGCTTACTCCATGACACAATGGTATCCTAAAATAGCGGAATACGATTTTCAGGGTTGGCATGCTTATCAATATGTCGCTCGTGAATTCCATAGTCCGTGGGGTGATTTTGATGTGAACATTACGATTGACCCTACCTACATTCTTGGGGGAACAGGTAAGCTTCAAAATCCTGATAAAGTCGGGTATGGTTATGAGAAGCAAAGCTCAACTTTTAAAAGAGCTGAAGGTGACCTCACATGGCACTTTACAGCCAAGGATGTAATCGATTTCGCATGGACGGCAGATCCGGATTACACGCATGATAAAAAACAAGTTCCCAATGGGCCTGAGTTACACTTCTTTTACCAAAAAAATGAAAAGACTTCTGAGAACTGGTTGAGACTGCAGGATGATGCTGTGAAAACATTCCAATTTTTGAATGAACATTTTGGAAAATATCCTTTTGAGACCTACTCCATTATTCAAGGTGGAGATGGTGGAATGGAGTACCCCATGTGCACACTTATCATGGGAGAAGGAACCTATGGGGCGGTTGCAGGCACCATGGCACATGAAGTAGCACACAGCTGGTACCAGATGGCACTTGCCTCTAACGAATCCCTTTATGCTTGGTTGGATGAAGGATTTGCGGATTTCGCAAGTAGCGAGGCAGGAGAACTTGTTTTTAATGAAACCAATCAACATGTGGGAAGCTATTCTGGATACTTTGGTTTAGTGGCAAGTGGTCTCCAGGAACCCATCAGTCAGCATGCTGATCACTACATTACCAATCGGGCGTACAGTACCGGGGCCTACTCAATGGGCGCAGTGTTTCTTCACCAGCTAAAGTATCTCATTGGCAATGAGAATTTTTACAAAGGAATGAAACGATATTATAACACCTGGAAAATGAGGCATCCGGAGCCGAATGATTTTATAAGAGTGATGGAAAAGACTTCAGGTTTGCAGCTTCATTGGTATCTACGCTATTGGATTAATACAACCAAGAGAATTGACTATGGCATCAGCAGCATTGTTGAGCAAGACACATCAACCTTTGTTACACTCGATCGGATTGGAGAGTTCCCCATGCCCATAGACCTTGTAGTTACTTATATGGATGGAATAAAAGAAATGTACTATATACCTATGAATGAATTGATGGGCAATAAACCTGTTGAAGATAGTTCAGTGCAGCGGGTAGATTTGTCTACCTGGCCCTGGGTTAATCCAAACTATACTTTAAAAATAAGAAGAAAGGCAAGTGATATTTTACTTCTTGAAATCGATCCTGGTCAACGCATGGCTGACATCAATCGAAAAAACAATAAAGTAATTGTATCGGAGAGACTCGCTGCCTTTAAAGACACTACCAAATAGCCAATTGAGTTATTAGGATATTAAATAACTACCTAACAATCAACTTTGTTGTGGTGGTGCCTTTACTACTTGTAACTGAAATAAAATAAACACCCGATTCAGCTATATGCAAAGGGGCTGACAAAAATCCTGATACATCAGTTTCAAGAATTACCTTATATTTTATCCTTCCCATTAAATCGATGACGGAAATTCTAACTTCTTCCCTTGATCCGAAGCGGTTTAATTCCAATGTGATTTCACCATCCGGTGTAGGGTTTGGAAAGACAATAACTTCTGCTAATGAAACCGGACGAGAGTCAACCTTGATTACTTTTGATAAACTGGATTGACCATCAAAATCAGTTTGCTTCAAGCGGTAATATCCAGTCCCAATTAATGGATGATGGTCATAGGCCTGATAAATTGATTCCGTAGACTTAGTGCCCGCACCCTGTACAATGGCAAGTTCTATAAATTCGACCCCATCTTTAGAACGTTCAATAGAAAAATGATCATTATTGAGTTCTGATGCTGTCTTCCATTTAAGTAGGACATGGCCATCTTGATATTTACCTTCAAAACTCACCAACTCAACTGGCAGGGGAACTTCCGAACCAATTGAACCCAAATTATTAAACGCAAAACCATCGCTTAAGCCACCCTTGTAAATATCATACAGGACATTATCAGGTTGGGCAAATGAGCTAAAGGCAAATCCATCTTCCATGCCGCCTTTATAAATATCAAATAGCAAATTATCAGCCTGCGCAAAAGAGTTCAATGCAAATCCATCTTCTATACCCCCTTTGTAGATATCGAAAAGAACATTGTCTGCTTGAGCAAATGAGTTGAAGGCAAAGCCATCATCGCTTCCTCCTTTGTAGATATCAAATAATACGTTGTCAGGCTGAGCAAATGAACTGATTGAAAAACCATCATCATTTCCTCCACTGTAAATATTAAATAAAATATTATCGGGTTGAGAGAAACCGTTTAAGCTGAATCCATCTCCATTCCCTCCGGCATATATACTTTGTGCATGGGAAAACTGCACCGATAACGAAATCAGCGCAAGGCATAGGAAAGAAGAGCAGTTTACCTTTTGCATTGTAAAACTCCGAGGAGAAAGATAATCATGGAGCCATGCGGGCTCCTCTTCCTCCATTTCGATTATCGCGGCCAGTAATACCGTTCCAGCCGGTACCCCTATAGGTTCTATCGGAAGTTGTTATCCATGCAGCCGAGTTCCAGGTTCCTGCAGTAAAACTTATTCCGGCATACCCTGTACAACCGGTTACACCTCCATATACCCCATTTGCGTTGCCAGGAGTACTATTTCCGTTAATACCCGGCCAAAAATTCACATCGGCTTGCCCATTAGCATTTAACACTCCGTTACCATGGAGACCTGTGAATGAACGGCCAGCTACACTTCCTACTAAGGCTACGTCTTCCCAAACATTACCAGATAGCTCCATTATTCCATAGTAACCAGCGCCAGCTTGCAATTGTGTTGTAGCTGCCTGCGCAAAATTGCCAACCCTCATTGGGCCGGTCACACCGCCTGCATTATTGTAGACCACATTTGCTCCGGCATTGCTGGCCACTTCGTTATTGGCACCGCTATTGGTGAGGCCGGTTGCTCCGGCAATCACAGTAGATCCCCACGCGTATTCCCCGGCCACCGCAGTATTGGTTCCTCGGCATGCTTTTTCAAGTTCCAATTCCGTCATTGGCCGCAAGGCCGCCCAATCAAGATAAGCAAGAAGATCGACTGAACTCATCCAGTTACAGGCAATGTTCTGGCCATCTCCTGCTTCACCCGCTATATCATTATCATTTAAGTCATTTCCATAAATGCGGATATCTAACACGCCTGGATCACTCATAAGTTTTACTCCGTTTCTATTCACTGGTGCGGTCTGGCCTGCCCCAGAATGCATAAAATTACCAACGGTAGTTGAAACAAACCTTTGCGCTTGCTGCCCACGCGTCAGTTTATTTAAGAACTCAACATATTGCTCCTGTGATATTTCATATTTCATTAAATAAAAAGCATTAAAACCTTTAGGGAATGCCGCTGGCAAAGTCTGAGGAGTTGCATTATTAAAATCATCAGGAGTAGTCATTCCTGTTGCGTTGTTGTTGTGAAGGTCAGAGACTCCACCACCACCTAAAGTCAATGCATTCTCGGATGTTATCTGGAATGGGGTATTACTTCCTTGTATCCGAAACTGACCGATGATGGTCGGGTTCCCATCACCAACATAAAAACTCGCCTGGGGAACATTTACCATTTCAATGGCAAGTACTGCAACCTCTACTCGATCATCATCCGCTAATCCATCCACACCATAATTCCATCGGAGTTCAACCCCTGTATAGTTAACGCTAGCTTGAGCCATGACTGCGGAGGCATAAATAAATACACCTTTTGCACCTCCTGTGCCAGTATCATCGATACTCCAAATCACCGAGCCGGCAGGAACGGTGTGACCATCGCCAGTTCCGGTACCATCTGCCCAATTCAGTGTGGCATGGTTCCAGACGATAGAATTTTTCAACCTGTACTTTATAAAAATCCAGGCGCCATCCCAATTGTTTGGACCAACATTTGTTCGCCAGGAATTATCCCAAGCCACGTCAAAATTAACAGTGGTATAATTCAACACCGTATTTGGGGTTGCTGACAAGGCCACGTTGGATACCGTAATGTTGTTGGCTAAACAGAGAGAGACAGCCATGGCTAACACAATGGATAAAGCATAATTTTTCATCTTATTAACATGTTTAATGATCAAATCTAAGGAACCAAATATAAATATTTTACTTATCGAAATAGCCACCATCCTATTTCAGAATCTTTCCTGATTTATCAACTACAATTACATTAGTATCCCCTGAAGGGTTTGAAATCTTAATCAGCAGTTCCCCGGTATCTGTTTTATACGAAAGCTCTGAAGGGAGCATTTCAAATGAATAGTTGTAACTCCATGCCAAACCATCTGATCGGTAAATTTTAGCCAATGTAACCGGAAACTTATCTGCTACTTTGCTCTCACTGTACAGAAGCACAAAATAGACTTGCCCCTTTGCATCTTTGGAGGACAACCCTTTGGTGATGGGTAAGGCTCTCCTTGTAAAACATTTTTTATCTACCGTAAAATTAACTTTTATATCAGGAAGATGAGAGCTCGTAATGGTGTAGAAATAACCTTTGGGAATTGAATCAGCAAAGACAAGACCAGCAGTATGGTCTTCTTCTACAATGATAAGTGGTTTGAATTTATAATTAAGCTCCAAAGCATTAGCAAACAATGGAATGGAATCCCGTCCATCGATAATCCATTTTAACGCCTGCATAGTTATTTCCCATTCCTTTTCTTTCTTCAATTTCTCATAAACCGCAAAGTCCTTTGTTGCCGTGATAAGGTTTTTTAAAACGGAGATACTGCCATATGAATTCGTAACAAAATGCCTATAATTCCTTACATCCTGGTCAACATCCCTTTTCAAGAGATTGTTAGCAAGACTATCCATTTTCCTAATTGCTGCAAGTTCTGCGTTTAAACAGCCGAGGCGGAGATTCACATCTGCAGAATCTCGTAAAGGCTTGTTGGCGATTAAAGTTGAGCCATATTCAAGTTCAGAAACTTTCAGTGCAAAGACAGCCGTAGGCATGGGGTCAGGGTCAAATTTAATCAGATTATCCGTAAGTTGTTTACCAGCCAATTGCGTCAAATCATTTTTAACGGATACCGAATCCCGGATGAGTTTTTCTCTAAGCTTATTAAGCTCTAAATCATATGAAATTAAGTTTTCTAGTGAAGGACCAACTTCTTTTTCAATTACATTAAGGTTGTACAAGGCCCATCGTTTGTAATCCCATATTTTCAAATCATCTTTCGTAAAATCAGCTGTGCCTGTTCCGTCCTTTTTAAAATCCTGGATATCACTTTGGTCTAATACCTGATTGTATCCGGTTTTTCCTAAGACTTTAGCTGTCGCTTTGTAATCGTTAAAAGCAATAAGGAAAGTGTCATACTTCGATGTTATGCTTTTTAGATCCTCTATTAGTTTCTTATCTGCTCGGAGATAAAACTCCTTTACGCCAGGGAAACTGTCTTGAACAATACTGAATGCTTTGCTCACTTTGCCATAGGCTGATTCTGCGCTATGATATTGGGCAACCAGCGTTTTTATCTTCGTTTTTCTATCATTCAATCCCTGAATGCGTTTCTCCATATCAAACTTAACATCTGATAATTTAATTTCGAATTTTCCTGTCCGGAGGTCCCTCCTGCTATACGCTTCGTAATACTCCTCATTTCGCTTAATCTCTTTTTCCGTTAGCCCCTTATTGGCCTTGTCGTAAAAGAAAACAGCTGAGTCCATGTTGAGGAGCATCAGTTCGGTTTGAAGAAGCATATCATTTTTACCAGACTTCTCGTGATAAATGGTGCCCATGAACAGATCGGCATTCGGGTTGTCATCATTCTCCTTCAGGTACTTTTTCAGGTAAGGTTCGGCCTGTTCATACTGTTTTGCACTGAGCAAAATAAAAAGATCTTTGTATTTGACCTTTTGAGCCGAAGCGGTAAATTCCAAAAGTGTGAATAGCAACAAAAAGTAAATCGTTCTTCTAATCATTTAAACAGAAATAATTGCACCAAATTACGGAAATATTGAGATTTGATAAACAACTATCCAATAACCAAGCCAAACGCCCCCATGAGATTAATTCGCTTTCTAAAACCATTAATAGGAACGTTTTTAATAGTCGTCTTGATTAAAGTTACTGGATTTATGGGGACAGCTTCTTTTTTTACACAGAAGGTAGCCTTGCAGTCAGGGTTTTTAAACGCTGGCACTAAGGAGTTGAAACGACCAAAGCAGTTTGATTTTAATTTTATAGTCAAAGATCTCAGTGGAAAGAAGATAAAGTTTGAAGATTTTAAAGGAAAGGTTATTTTCCTAAATCTTTGGGCCACGTGGTGCGGGCCGTGTCGGGCCGAAATGGCCGATATCCAAAAACTTTATGATAAGATAGACAAAAGCAAAGTAGTCTTTGTGATGCTTTCTATCGATGAGGACAAGAATAAAGAAAAAGTGGAGAGCTACGTTCATAACAAGGCGTTCACTTTCCCTGTGTTTATGCCCTCCGGTTACTTATCTGAGCAATTGCAGGTCCCATCCATCCCCACAACATTTGTTATTTCAAAGGAAGGAACGATTATTCTGAAAGAAGTTGGCAGCACGAATTACAACACTGAAGAATTCAAAATATTTCTTGAGGAAAAATCAAATAAATAGGATGTGATACTAAGTCTGGAAAACAAAGTAGCTGTAGTTACAGGAGGCGGCAGTGGAATTGGGAAAGCAATTGCACTATTATTTGCCAGGCAGAAGGCATCCGTTTATGTTTTGGAGAAAAATAATGAAGCGGCAAAGGCGACTACCGATGAGATCAAAAATGAAGGAGGATCAGCTTCATCGTATTCGGTGGATGTATCAAATCAAGTTGAAGTAATTGCAGTGATGAAGTCGATTTATTCGACAACCAATAGAATTGATATTCTGGTGAACAGCGCAGGGATTGCGCACATTGGGAAACTGAGTACTACCAACGAAACTGACTTCGATAGGATATATAATGTAAATGTCAAAGGTACTTACAATTGCATGTTTGCTGTCATTCAGCAGATGACTTCACAGAAGCATGGAGTCATTTTAAATTTATCGTCAGTTGCTTCAAGTCTTGGTATACCCGAGAGGTTTGCTTATTCCATGAGCAAAGGTGCCGTGGCCTCTATGACTTTTTCCGTTGCAAAGGATTATGTGAAAGAGGGAATTCGGTGCAATTGCATTTCGCCCGGACGTGTCCATACCCCATTCGTTGATGGATTTATTAAAGCAAATTATCCAGGCAAGGAAGCGGAGATGTTTGAAAAGCTATCTAAGACCCAACCAATCGGCAGGATGGCAAAACCAGAAGAGATAGCCTTTCTTGCATTATATCTGTGTTCAGATGAAGCCTCCTTTATAACGGGATCCGATTATCCCATTGACGGAGGATTTATTAAATTAAACAACTAACCAAATTAATATTAAGATGAAACTATTACGCTTTGGAGAATACGGTCAAGAGAAGGCTGGGCTATTTTCAAATAATGAGATCTTTGACCTTTCCTCATTCGGTGAGGACTTTGATGAACATTTTTTTGAAACAGATGGCATTGTCAGATTGCGAAAATGGTTGAAACAGAATCAATCAAAACTTCCTAAAGTAAAATCCAATGTGCGGATCGGAGCGCCCTTTAAAAGACCATCGAAAATAATTTGCGTAGGTCTTAATTACACAAAACATGCACTAGAATCAAAAATGCCCTTACCTCCTGAGCCTATTATATTTTTTAAGTCTACTTCTGCACTGGTTGGGCCACATGACAATCTCATTATTCCTAAAAAAAGTAGCAAGACAGATTGGGAAGTTGAACTTGCTGTTGTTGTAGGGAAAAAAGCTTCCTATGTGGATGAAAAAGATGCCCTGAAGCATGTGGCAGGTTTCTGTTTGCACAACGACTATAGTGAGCGGGAGTTTCAACTGGAAAGAAATGGTCAATGGGTGAAAGGCAAAAGCTGTGATACGTTTGCGCCAATGGGCCCATACTTAGTAACCCAAGATGAGATTGCTGACTTCAATAATTTACACATGTGGCTTAACGTCAACGGTAGGAAGATGCAGGATAATAATACTGATGATATGATTTTTGAAGTCCCCTTTCTGATAAGTTATATCAGCCAGTTCATGACACTTCTTCCTGGAGACGTTATCTCTACTGGTACTCCAGCAGGAGTTGGCCTTGGGTTTACCCCACCTATTTATCTCAAAGCAGGTGATGTGGTTGAATTGGGTATTGAAGGGCTGGGAGAGCAACGGCAAGTGGCAGTTTAGATTCAGGATTTCAAAATTTTTGAACTATAAGCTTTTGAGAATAGATTCTCATCAACATTTCTGGAAATACAATCCTGTTCGGGATAGTTGGATTACTGATGACATGAAAGTAATCCAACGTGATTTCCTTCCTGATGATCTCTCTCCTCTTTTAGTTGCAAATCGAATCGATGGTTGTGTTGCTGTTCAAGCAAATCAATCGGAGGAAGAGACTCTTTTTCTATTGAACCTGGCAGAACACCATCAGTTTATAAAAGGAGTCGTAGGCTGGGTTGATTTGAAATCGGATGACATTCAAATGCGCCTTTCCAACTACCTGAGGTTTCCAAAACTCAAGGGGTTCAGACATATTGTACAAGCAGAAAAAGAAGGTTTTTTAATGCAAAAAAAATTCCTTACCGGCATCAAGGCCTTACATAATTTCAATTATACTTATGACATCCTTGTTTATTCCCGCCAACTAGAAGAGGTGATCTGGTTTGTAAACAAGTTTTCAGACCATAAGTTTGTAATCGATCATATTGCCAAGCCTTCCATCAAAGACTTGGAATTTAATTCATGGGCAAAAAACATATCCATGCTAGCCGCTTTCGAAAATGTGTCATGCAAACTTTCAGGCATGGTCACAGAAGCAAACTGGAAGGGTTGGCGTGCTGGTGATTTCAAATCGTATTTGGATTTTGCCTTTGAATCCTTTGGCGTTAAACGACTTATGTATGGATCCGATTGGCCCGTATGCATGGTGGCGGCCACTTACAACCAACAACTGTCAATAGTAGAAGATTATATTTCGAAGCTTTCATCCTCGGAAAAAGAACTCGTCATGGGAGGAAATGCAATAAGATTTTATAATCTTTAAGCATGAATCTACATCTCACGGACAAAGTCATCATTGTAACAGGGGGAGCAAAAGGAATTGGTGAGGCCATTGTTCGATTATTAGTAGAAGAAGGAGCTATTCCGGTGATTGTTGATAAAGATGAACAGGCGTCAAGAAAAATACTATCTGAATTCCCTGGCAAGGTTTATTTTGTCCAAACTGATCTTATCTCGTCCCTGGCTTGTAAAAAGGCAGTCAATGAAATTCTATCTCACTATGATAGAATCAATGGACTAGTAAATAATGCCGGGTTTAACGATGGCATTGGTCTTGAAAAAGGAACTCCGGAAAAGTTTATTCAATCTATGAATAACAATGCTGGCCATTTTTATTTCATGGCACATTATGCTTTACCACAACTTAAGGTTTCTAAAGGGAGTATAGTAAACATCGGATCGAAAACATCTGTAACCGGTCAGGGAAATACCTCAGGATATGTAGCCGCAAAAGGAGCCATACTGGGGCTCACCCGTGAGTGGGCCGTTGAACTTCTGCCCTATTCCATCAGGGTAAATGCAGTTATTCCAGCTGAAGTACACACACCTCTTTATGATTCGTGGATAAGTTCTTTTGCTAAACCTGAAGAGAAATTGAAATCCGTTACATCAAAAATACCTCTGGAACATCGGTTAACCACACCAAAGGAAATAGCCAGTATAGTTGCCTTTCTGCTATCCAATCAATCAAGTCATACCACAGGGCAATGGATTCATGTGGACGGAGGATATACACATCTTGATAGAGCCATTAGTTAATAAATAAAATATGCCAATACCTCCAACTCAAGCTAAACTCAATGAAACTGATTCTTCTAAATCATACCTCATACCTCTCATATTAATAACCAGCCTGTTTTTTCTTTGGGGAATTGCAAACATTTTGAATTCCGCACTCATCGCTCATTTCCAACCGGTATTTGAAATCAAGCGGGCACAGGCTTTACTGATAGAGACAGCCTTTTATTTTGGATACTTTACCATTGCTATTCCTGCAGGCATCTTCATGGAGAAATACAGTTACAAGAAAGGTATATTGATAGGATTGGTCTTGTATGCTGTTGGAGCACTGCTATTTATCCCTGCAGCCAAACTTCTCACTTTTGGCTATTTTTTAGTGGCCTTGTATATAATTGCCAGTGGCCTTGCTTTTCTTGAAACTGCCGCCAACCCTTATGTCACTATTCTGGGAAAAGTTGAATCATCAGTTCAGCGCTTAAATTTTTCGCAATCCTTCAATGGACTAGCATTGATGGTTGGCCCTTGGGTTGCCGGGCAATTTATTTTCGCTGGAAATGAAGGTGCCATGGGTTTGCTCTCAGAAAAACAACAAGCAGCCGAAGCGGTTATATTTCCATACTCAGTCATTGCTGGCGTAGTTCTATTTATTGCACTGCTCTTTTTTCTTTCTAAAATGCCAGAACCTGAAAAGGGTGAAGGCATAAAGTTTGATAAAGCCATTTTTAAAAATCGACACCTTATGCTAGCAGTTTTAGCTCAGCTCTTTTATGTAGGAGCACAAGCAGGAATCTGGGGAATTTCTATTAATTATGTTACCGACTTATTACCCGGAACAACAAAAGAGATTGCTTCGAAAAACTACCTGATCATTGGCACTACTCTTTTTGTTATTGGAAGGTTTTTAGGAACATGGCTCATGACATTTATCAGAGATCATAAGCTATTGACTGTGTATAGTTTTTTCGCTTCAGCGTTATGCCTTATCGGGGTATTTGCGGATGGAATTGTGGCTGTCTATGCCGTTCTTGCTACGAACTTCTTTATGTCCATCATGTTCCCAACCATTTTTGCACTTGGTGTGAAAGATTTGGGTCGGGATACAAAGCTTGGATCTTCCTTCATCATTATGGCCATTGTTGGTGGCGCAATATTACCACCTATTATGGGACTGATCTCAGATTCAGTAGGTGTTCAACCTTCTTTTATCCTTCCTGCTATTTGCTTTCTTGTAGTGGCGTATTATGGAATATCGGGATATAAGATAAAAAAAATAGTAGCGACCCAATGAAAAGGTATTGTCTTGCACTTGATCTAAAGGATGATCCCATCCTGATCAAAGAGTATGAAAAATATCATCGCAATAGTTGGCCAGAAAACCTGAAAGCGATAAAAGATGCCGGCATAGAAGTAATGGAGATCTATCGAACTGGCAACAGGCTTTTTATGATTATGGAAACAAAAGATGATTTCTCATTCGAGGAAAAATCAAAACGTGATGCTATCAATCAAAAAGTCCAGGAATGGGAAGAATTAATGTGGAAGTACCAGCAAGCACTGCCGCATGCAAAAGCGGGAGAAAAATGGTTGGTGATGGAAAAAATGTTTGAGCTATGAACGATTCGTTAGAAACATTTACTTCCGATTTCTTAAAATCTTTTTCCATTCAGGTCTTTCTGCACTTTAAAATATCCAGGCAAGATGCCGAACAAGCTGCCGATGTATTAAGCCTTTCCGATCTTCGCGGCATCGACTCACATGGTGTAGCCCGGCTGCATACGTACTTCGATATGCTCACGTTGGGTAAGATCAATGCAAAGCCCAACATCAAAATCATCCGCGATAAAAAGAGTGTGTGCACAGTGGATGGCGACAATGGATTAGGACTAGTAGTTGGTCCTAAAGCGAATGAAATTGCTATGGATAAAGCAGATGCACATGGATCCGGCTGGGTTAGTGTATGCAACACCAATCATTATGGAATTGCCTCCTATTACTCATTAAAGGCCCTGGAACGAGACATGATCGGCTGGTCAATGACGAACAGCACCAAACTGGTGGCACCGCTGTGGGGTGCTGAAAGAATGTTAGGGACGAATCCTATTTCAATTGCATTTCCAGGTCTGAAGAACCTCCCCATCGTTATTGACCTGGCAACCAGCGCAGCAGCTTATGGAAAAATTGAAATAGCAAAACGCAAGCAAGAGCCAGTGCCAAAAGGTTGGATCATTAACCACCATGGTGATATGACGACAGACCCTAATGATATGATCAACGGTGGAGCATTATTACCCCTTGGCTCAGAGCGCGAATTAGGTGGCCATAAAGGATATGCTTTGTCTGCGATGGTGGATATACTTACATCTGTGTTGAGTGGCGCAAATTGGGGGCCTTTCGCGCCACCATTTGCATTGCGTCAAGAGATTCCTTCACGAAGTGTAGGGAAAGGAATTGGTCATTTCTTTGGTGCCATGCAGATTGATGGTTTCATGGAAGTTGATGAATTTAAAAAAAGAATTGACGAATGGATCGAAGTATTTAGAAATACGAAACCGGCAAAAGGTCATAAGGCGGTTCTTATCCCAGGTGATCCAGAACATGCAGAGGAAGCCATCCGTAGAAAAAATGGAGTGCCGCTGATTGAAACAGTTGTAAATGATCTGAAAGATATTTCGAAGCAGACAGGGATTCCGTTCTAAACAATTGCCACAGATGCGCAGATTAATCCGAGAATCTTTGCTAAGATTTTTACAAAATATCTTTTACCTTCTTAGCAGTTCTTATTCCAGGTGACCCAGAACATGCCGAAGAAGCTATTCGTAGAAAAAATGGGGTACCGTTGATAGAGGCGGTTGTGAATGATCTTAAAGATATTTCCAAGCAGACTGGAATTCCGTTCTAAACAATTGCCACAGATGCGCAGATTAATCCGAGAATCTGTGGCTAAGATTTTTACAAAATATCTTTTACCTTCTTAGCAGTTCTTATCCCAGGTGATCCAGAACATGCAGAGGAAGCCATTCGTAGAAAAAATGGAGTACCGCTGATTGAAGCAGTTGTAAATGATCTGAAAGATATTTCCAAACAGACTGGAATTCCGTTCTAAACAATTGCCACAGATGTGCAGATTAATTCGAGAATCTGTGGCTAAGATTTTAACAAAATATCTTTTACCTTCTTCATCCCCGTACTAGCTTTCTCTGCAATAAATTCAAGATTAGGAATATGAAGTATGTCTGGTTTCTTAGGATCCACAACATATTTCTTCGCACGATCAGGAACATAATCTATTAATCCTGCAGCAGGATAAACGACCATCGAGGTTCCTACAACCAAAAAAATATCTGCACCTGATGCGATGTCTGCAGCTACTTCCATCGTAGGTACCGCTTCACCAAACCAAACGATATTAGGGCGCAGTTGAGAACCTAACTCGCATGTATCGCCAAGATTTAATTCCCATCCTTTAATGGGATAAATCAAAGCTGTGTTTCTGGTGCTTCGCGATTCAAATAAACTTCCATGCAGGTGAATGACATTCGTTGAACCGGCTCGCTCGTGAAGGTTATCAACATTCTGAGTAATAATAGTTACTTGAAAGCTCTTCTCTAGTTCAGCTAATATCTCGTGACCCTTATTAGGTTTTACATCTAATGCTTTCTTTCTTCTTTGATTATAAAAATCCAAAACTAGTTCAGGATTTCTCCTCCATCCTTCCGGAGTTGCTACATCCTCTACCTTATGTCCTTCCCACAAACCACCTGAGTCACGGAAAGTTGCAATGCCGCTTTCAGCACTGATGCCTGCTCCGGTTAGCACGATGAGTTTTTTCATGACTCAAATACTAAATGCTCTTCGCACCTGTATCCTTCCAGCTTTTGGATTTTGCTGAATCAATGACTGCTTCACAAACTTTCTGCGTTTGAAGGGCATCTTTAAAAGTTGGTGCACAGGGTTCTCCTGTCTCTAAGCTGTTGAAAAAATCGGCAACCTGATGAACAAAGGTGTGCTCGTAACCAATGATCAGTCCTGGTACCCACCATTTTTTCATGTAGGGTTGATCCCCATCTGTTACAAGTATGGAGCGCCAACCTCGAACAATGGAATCATCAGCATGATCAAAAAACTCCAGTCGATTTAAGTCATGCAAGTCCCATCGAATGGAGGCGTGTTCACCATTTATCTCAAAAGTATACAAGGCCTTATGGCCTCGCGCATAACGTGTTGATTCGAATAAACCCAACGATCCATTTTCAAAATGGCAATGGAAAAGACAAGCATCGTCAATACCCACCTTCTGCACTTTACCGGTAGCCTGATGTACACGCTCTTTAATAAATGTTTCGGTCATAGCAGATACGTCTTTGATCGCACCATTTAGCCACATGGCCGTGTCGATGCAATGTGCCAGAAGATCGCCTGTTACGCCTGAGCCCGCTGCTTCAACATCTAATCGCCACAAGCCTTCCCAACCTTGCGGTAACTCCGGACTAATCGTCCAATCCTGAAGGAAGTTGGCCCGGTAATGAAAAATCTTCCCCAACTTTCCCGAATCTATAATTTGCTTCGCTAATGTCACTGCAGGTACTCGTCTATAGTTATACCAAACCGTATTCTTCACACCAGCCTTCTCTATTGCATCCATCATGCGTTGGCCTTCAACCAACGTTCGCGAAAGCGGTTTCTCACATAAAATCATTTTGCCTTTTGCTGCAGCCGCAATAGCAATCTCAGCATGGAAATCATTTGGAGCACAAATGTCTACTGCATCAATATCATCACGGGCAATGAGAACCTTCCAATCTGTTTCATACGACTCGTAGCCCCATTGCTCTGCAAATGCTTTTACCTTTTCGGGATTGCGTGAGCAAACTGCTTTCAATACCGAACGATATTTCAATTCAGGAAAAAAATCTCCAACACGTTTGTATCCATTGGTGTGAGTACGGCCCATAAACCCACATCCAATCAATCCTATCCTAAGTTCTTTTTTATTACTCATAATCTGATCATTTTATCTCTTGATTTTTTATTAGTTGTGAGATTTGAGTAATGAGCGTGAGTAATGAGACCTTATTTTCAAGTTGCAAATGATTACTCAGGCCTCACTAAAATTACTTAATTCTCACTACTCAATACTCACTACTCAATACCAATTATTCAACCCATCCATGCAACTGACGAACTTTTATCATCGTAGCCAATACATCGTTCCATGTTTTTTGTTTCATCATTACTTCATTGGGGAACATGCATCCATCCCAACAAATATGTTTAAAAGCTTTGGTGAGTTTACCATTTTCATCTCGCAACCAAAACCCTGCATCATTAGCGATATCAAGCTTTCCATTAGGATCAGTCGCCTGACAATGACGACCTGTTTTGTCATGTGAACCTGAGCCGAACACGGTGCCATCATTTTGCGCCACATGGAAGTCAAGGGTCCATGGTCGAAGGGCTTTGGTTATCGTTTTAAGTCCTTCACTTAATGCTTTGCGATCTCCCCATTTAAAATCTTTAGGAAGTATCCTGTCTTCTGGACGGTTGTCGCTCAATAAATATAAAAGCGTATGGGCCATGTCGGCCTGAAAACCAATGTTTGGTCGATCAACGGCTTCTAATGTTTCAACCATCGTTTTCCAACTGTGCATACCACCCCAACATATCTCTCCTTCTGCAGCCAGTCTTTCACCATAGCCAGCTGCAACATCACATGCTTCGCGAAAAGTCTGCGCAATTAATTTTGTATTACCAACAGGATCAACCGCCCAGTTTGTTGGCGAGCTTGCAGAATCAATTCTCACAACTCCATGCGGACGCACACCCAACTCACGTAATCGTCTTCCAAAATGACAAGCCTTGCGAACCATATCCACAAATACTGCGCGCTCTTCTTTACTGCCCATTGCAGGACCACCCCAGATGGGTGCAACAAGGCTACCAACATTCAGTTTTAAGCCTTTGAGTTTTTCAGCCAATTTTTTAATGTCATCATCCGTATACGTTTCAAGATCAATGTGCGGACCAAATAGGCCAAGGTCAACTCCATCGAATTTTATACCCTTGACTTCCGCGGCAGCGGTCATTTCAAGTAAAGTATCAAACGGAATAACAGGTTCCGAATCCGGACCTTTCCCTACAATACCAGGCCATGTGGCATTGTGGAGTTTGGGGTAGTTATTTTCAGGCATAACAAAATAGTTTAAAGTTTTTAGTTTACAGTTTCAGGTCTGGATTTTCTGGGCCAAAATGTTTCAGCATCACGATCGGATCAGTTGTAGAGGCGTTGGTAATCTTAACACCATCACGAGCTGCTTTTTCGGTGATGAAAAATTCATCATTGGTTAATTGTCCGTAGCGGATTAGCGCTGGTGTCTCAACATTCCATACACCCATCATGCCATGGCCTTGCATCATGATGATGCCATATGCAGCGCTGTCTTTAATGGTGACCGTTGCCCCTGGAAGAACTGTAAGTTCCTTAGCACTGAAGGCTTCTGATTTATAGCACACCCAGGTTTCAATATATCCATCGGCTTTCATTTCTGCCAATGATTTTACTGGCTTTGGACTCATGAACCTGGTTTGAAGAATATTTGGATCAACATTCAAATCCCAATCGAGCACATCAATCAATTCATCATAATCACCAATCTTGTCTTTTGGAGTTCCATTCCATAATAGTTCTTCCGGAATGATCGCTTCGTTCACCAATGATTGATACATGGCGAAAACATCGGAAGCTTTCTGCGGTTCATATGTACACATACTTCCGGGTGCATGAAGCATCCCAGGAGGCACATCCCAACCAGTGCCAGGTTCAAGACGAAAGGCTGAAGAGTAATTTGTGATCTTGTTATCGCCTTTGGTGAAATTCACTAGGCATTGTCTGATCTCTGCTTTAGTTGTGCCCGGTGAAATTCCAAAGAACGTATAAGGGAAATCACCACCATGATTATTCAACTGTGGAGGGAAGTAGTACGCTTCAGGTTTGCCCATCTGACCGATGAGGGCAGCCTTCTCATCATTATGATGAACATGATGTGGTAGTGGGCCCATATTGTCAAAGAACTTTGAGTACATCGGCCAGCTTTTATGTTTGTTCCATAACCGGTCTCCGATAATCTCGCCTTTAAGTTCATCAATAACATCTTTCAACAATATCTGTTCTTCTTTGGCACCGTCCTTAACGACCACCGCACTTAAGCCTTCATTCTTTCCGGTTAGGGGACCGTTCTTAGCAGGAGTAGTAGATGACAACCAGCGTTCATCAATACCACCACGGTTTCCACCTAACACATAATAATCATCGGGATGTAACTTGATCCTTCGGCCTGGCACACAGAATGATCGCGGGACCCATGTGGGTGCCAATCGTAGTATTCCTTTGCCTTGATCTATTGCTTTTTTTGCTAAACTCATTTTAAAAGTGTTTAAGTGTCGGGGTGCTGAAGTGTTAAAATAGTTAGTTTTTTCAAGTTGGCAAAGATGTATTCTTCAACAATGTATTAATTGATGCTTCATCTTCCAGTACTTCAATTTCAACGTCATAACTCTGGCTTTCTCCCGGTGCAAGGTGGATCAATTGGTTCTCTTTGCGAGCCTTTGCTTGTCCTATTGGAGGATTGGTGCCTGGTTCAAGACCTGTTACGTATTCATCTTTCCCCCAATGCTGCCAGTTGGTTAGCCACGGCAATTGTTTTTTATGGAAACGCATAGCTACGGCAAGGTCGAGTTTGGAATTATATAATCCACATGTACACTTGCCTGAGTGATCAGGAGTAGCATCAATAGCTACAACTGCTTCACCTGTGCCACTGTGATTCACCAATGGTGCAGGACATTTACGAAAATCATTTCCTTCTCTGAATATCTTATCAGCTTTGTCTCCTTCCATGGATTGCCATGCCCCCTGCCAAAGAATATCAGTTCCTTCATCAACCAATGGCCAACCGAAATTAAAATGATAGAGGATCATGTGAGGTGCTGGTGTGTTCGCACGATTCGTTACTTCATCATGAATGCGGATTGTAGGCTGACCGAGTGTGGCAGATATGGTTCGCCTAAGCTCAAGGCTGGGGCCGAATATCTTAGTCTCTTTCATTGTTCCGGTAATGCTCATTTCCATTTTGCCAGAGAAAGGGTCTGGCTGTATAATGGATTCAATCTCAGCGGGTGTGTTGCTGATAAGTCCGTGAATACCACGTTCACCATAAGCATCTGTTTCTGCCCCACCGACATGAGATAAGCCACAGGTTGTAAGCAAGCCTCCGCCAAATGTTCGGAGCCAATCCATTCCATGATGCGAAAATGGTTGTGGCGTTGTGATACCAGTATGACTAAGCCACGTGAGACTGTGTTGGTTGTAAAAAACATCTGCAATATCCATCGCACGATCAATGACTACTTTGTAGCGCAAGCCTGTTCCGGTGTTGATCCAAGCAATACGAGTTCCACGTCCGGCACCGTTGTCGATTACAGACGTTTCAATGCCACCTAGTTGGGTGTGGTTTGATATTTTTCCTTTCCAACTCTGGAGCATAGTTGTTTAATTTAGATTCTGGATGCTGGATGCTAGACACTAGATTCTGGATTCTTGAAGCTGGAAATTGAAGTCCCGATTTTTTTCCAGCATCCAGAATCTAGCATCAAGTATCGCTACAATTCTTTCAATCGTATATTCCTGTACTCCACTTTCATAGGCGGCCCAACGTGTACTTGCACGCCAAGCAAGCCCGTCATTTTTCGGTTTACCTTGTCTTCATCTGTTACATCGCTCATTAATATACCGTTGACATAGTGTTGCAGCCGATTTCCCTTCACAATCAAATGGACTTCATTCCAATCAGTACTCTTTATAAAAGCTTGTAATGAATCTTTATTCCATGACTTTGTGATCTCCACTTTCGTCCATGCATTGTTCTTGACATAATCTTTGATCGCTGCATTAGGATCTTCCGTTCCATTGATTGTGGTTTTTTGCCCACGATAAGCCAGTGTTGTTCTTCCGCGCTCCTCATAGTTCTGACCGGTATATCGATTCTTTCCATCAATATCGGCCTGATAGCCTTTCAGAGCGAATGGCACTTCAGTAATCTGTTCACTACGATAGTTGATACCACTGTTTCCATCTATGGACATTTTATACTCCAGCTTTAATTCAAAATCTTTTGTTTCTCCTCCTCGCCAGATAATAAAGGTATTGCTCTTCAACAATTTATCAGCGGTGATCTCCCCTACTATGCTGCCATTCTCGACTCTCCAGTAATTTAAATCCCCTTCCCACCCTTTCAATGTTTTACCATCAAAAATTTGCTTGAAGTCAACTTCTTTTGTCTGGCCTGTTACGGATATTTTGCATCCAATTGTCATAAGCGCGATTGCTATGATCAGGATTCGAATGAGAGATGAATCAGTTTTTCCTATCATGTTGGATTAGTTTAAATTATTCGCAAGTGTAAGTCAAGGTGGTGTTTGAAGCTAGGACGAATGATAAAGGTTGACCTTAGCGACCTTCATGCTCTGTCACCGCGACCGAACGAAATTAAGAAACAAAAACTATATCGCAACACCGAGATATAATATCACGCGAACAATGTTACCAGCAGTTTTGCTTATTGCCCCTTCTTCTTTGTCCAGAGCTTTAACATTTCTGTAGTCGTTAAAACATTCTTGAATCCCTTATTTTTCAATCCGTCTCTTAGTGTTTTGTCGCCAGTCCAAAGTTTTCCTTTCAAATGTCTTGTTAAGGCAATGAAGTCGGTGTCGTCTAAGTCAATTCCGTCAGTAATTATTTCTGAATCCTCCCAAATTTTTTGCGGGATTATCGCTTCGTTAATAAATGAAATCTTTGTGAGAAGGGTGTAATAAGATTCCTCTAGCTGCAGGTCAGTCAGTTTCGAAATCCTTTTCAGTTTGTCCCAATGGCTACGGATTTCAGTCCGCATGTATTGAGCACTGTAAAATTCAAAAATGCCGTCTGCGTTAAAAATTATTTGACCGAAAGTCGTATGTGTTTTTAATAGGGAACTAAAAATGATATTCGTGTCGACTACTATTTTCATTTAATAAATCGTCTCCTGTTTTTGCTCCACCAGCCTTTCTTTATCTCTTTGGCAAGTTTGTCCACATCGGCTTGTTTTGCCTGAGATTTGTCAGTTGCTTCCTTGTAAGTCAAGTAATTGATAATATTTTGAAGTCCTTCAGTATCAATGTAAGATGGAAGTCTGATAATTACCTCTGTTTTTGTTCGTTCAATCATCATTTCTTTAATATTTATCCTCTAAAATCGTTTTTTATTATGTCAATCGCAAAATGGATAATCGGTTATCTCCAAGCAACTTGCTTATTGGTGAAGAACACCAACAAGGGAAGCAGCGCGTTCTATTATATAACCGAACTAAAACCTTTGTTAACTATTGTTCTTTACTTGTTGTACCCTTTTGTTAAACTTGAAACTTTCTCAATTGAAATACATCCACTTATCCCAACTGAATTCGAGTTGGCCGTCTCGTTAATTAGCTTAACATATTGAAGAAAGTCTATTCCCATCAATTTAACTCCTCCACGTTTTTCCATTTCTTGGACATATTGATTCAAATTTTCTAATATATTGAAGTTTGGAGTTGTAATAAATGAGGTTAAACAAATAACTCGATCATCTTCTGGTTTTTCTCCTATTAACACTAACGGTCCACCTGAATTACCTTTGTTCGTTGTAAGGTCTAACCAAGCAACTTCACGATTAAGATCTTTTGATTTAACTTTGATTGATTGTTTAAAAAAGGATGAAATTAGACCGACTGTAATGAATGGCTCGTTCAAGTCAAGAGGATAGCCGCAAGTATATACTGGAGCTCCTTCATAAGCATCAGAGAACGATCCAAGCTTTAGAAAATTGATTCGATCCTGACCGTCAATTTTCAAGATACAGTAATCCCAAAATGATGCTTCTTGTATCGCTGACTCATCACTCAAATTCAAGACAATTTTAGCTACCAAAGTGTCATTCATTGAATTTACTACAGAGAATGAGCTAAGGATTTTACCGACTGAGTCAATTCGTGTAATTTGATTAAAAATTACATGCCAGTTTGTAACAAATAACCCGTCACTCGAGATAAAGAAACCTGTTCCTGACTTAACTTTATCCACCAGTACTTTGCAAGTACTTTTTTTTATACTTTGTATTCTATTCAAAGTCGAAACCTTATCACCCAAACTTGTAGTTATTTGACCATAGCAAGAGTTGGTAAGCAAAATAATTAGTAATATTTTATTAATCACTTTCATTCTTCTTGATAATAGTCGTCAACATTTTTGTATTATGCAATATCTCAATCACTTCCCACCACCCGTATACACTTCATGATCCTTGTTGCCCCCTGCTACCATGTAGGCAATAATATCTTTGATCTCTTCGTCATTCAACCTGTTGATAAGTCCCGGAAGCATGAGCGATACCGTGGAATGTTTGGTCGAGGTAACATCGGTCTTCGATATCTCACGCAGTGTTTGTGGCGAAAATGGATTTTGAGAAACGAAATATTTTTCATCGTCCTCATTGATCAGTCTGCCCAGGATCGAACTGCCATCCTTCATCGTAAAAATTGTAGCTGCATATTGATCAGAGACTTCTTTATTCGGATCGATGGTATGCTCCAATATATCTTTGGCTGTAAAGCGAGTGCCTACCTGAGTCAGGTCGGGACCAATGTTTCCTCCTTCACCATGCACAGTATGGCATGAACTGCACAGTGAAGCTGCAAACATATTCTTACCACTAACAAAATCACGGTTGGTAAGTGGTTCGTCCAGTATGGCTAATGCTTCCTCTTTGGTTCGTCTCTTACCGGGGCCTTTTGGTTGAGGCAGGTCTGCCAGGTCATTGCCAGATTCTGTTAATAAACGGCCACCTGAAAGGGTGTCATAATAACTTGTTTTATCGGCAGGAGTATGAGCCAACCCTTTCTTTCTAACCTTGTCAATAAAACCGATATAGCTCACGCCTCCCTTGTAGGTGAACGCATTTGCAAACCATTTAAAATACTGCTCATGAAGTTCTGGTGTCCACCCAGAGCTTGCTTCTGAAAGCACAGTAGCTAAATAAGTCTGCTGTGCAGGTGGAATTTTTGATAACATCTTTGCAATGTCCAATCCATACTGGGGATTTCTCATAATAAGATCAGATGAGGCGCTTACTGTCTTCTCCATCGGGTCATCTTTAGCACTAGACAGCAAAGTCAGTGTCTTTTCAACTGAGCCCGGTGCTCCTATGTGAATGAGCACTTTGCTAAGCACACGATCAAGTTCATTTGACTGAGAAGGAAATTTCGGATCGAGATAAGCAACCACCTGATCTTTGACGGTACCTTCAGGTTTACCCATTCGGAAAATAAGAACCTCAAATGCCCGAACGATATCGATCTGTTGTGATGGTGAAAGTTTGTCGTAATCGACTTTAACAAGTGCCTGGAACATCTTGTTCTTCACATTTGGTTTGCCATGACGAGCCAAAGCGATCATAGCCAGCGTTAGTGCTTGCGGATCGGTTTCTTTCAATGCGCGCTCCTGCCATGTGCTCACTGGCTGATGCTCAATCGCGATGCGCGCTGCATAGCGTACAAAGCGCTCTTCATGCTTTAAGTTTGGCCATGCTGCTTCAACTGCATCCTTGTTTGGTTCATGATACTTTTCAAGACTTCTTCGCAACTGATTTGCTTCGTTTACATCGGCTGAAGCTTTACTGGTTGCACTTGTAGCATTGTTTTGATTCTCTAATGAGGAAACCCGATATAGATCAGACTCCAGCCTTCTTCCTCCAGTAAGGAAATACATCGCACCATCAGGACCGATCACTCCATCTGTTAACGGCAAAGGCGAGCCAGAAAGAAATTCTTCTGCTTCAGCAGTATAGGTAGCTCCATGCGGGGTAAGATGGATTGCGTAAATAATTCCAAAGCTCCAGTCAAAAGCGAAAATTGATTTTTTGTATTTATCAGGAAAGGCGGCATTCATTCCACTGATCAAACTTGTAGGTGAACCCTGTCCGATGTTAATCACCGGAGGTAAGTTATCAGGATAAGCCGCGGACCATTTTCCATTTCCAGTACGCCATCCGAACTCGCTTCCACTGGTTACATGGCAAATACGGGTAGGTCTGTACCATGGCATTCCAAAATCCCACTCCATGTCCGAATCATAAGTAAACAAATCCCCGGCTTCATTAAAGGCAATATCAAACTCATTTCGAAAACCTGCTCCTATCATTTCCCAATGGTTTCCGAGAGAATCCATATGGGCAATCCACCCACCGGGTGCTTCGCGATTGTTGGCATGACCTCGCGGATCTTTTATCTGAGGAAATAAATTATCCTCCTGCCATACAGGAGGCAACCTGTAAGTTTCCATGTCCGGAACATCCACATGATTGCCGGCAGAGATGTAAATGGATTTTTTATCCGGTGACAGTATGATACTGTGTGGCCCGTGCTCACCGGGTTCTCCCGCAAGCGATTTGATCAACGTGATCTTGTCAAACTGGTCATCACCATCAGTATCCTGAAGCCGATACATACCTGTGTTCTTATCAAAGTTTTTGTCGCTGTTGTGATTCACCATCACATACAAGCTATTGAAAGCATAGAGCAGACCCTGCGCAAAGCCCATTCCGATTTTAAGAGTAGTAGTATCTGTACTTTGGTCAGCCGCTGATCCGATAATAAGTTTTTCAACTTTTGGCTTAGTTGTATCGCCAGCCACCGGTAATTCGAGACGGTATAAAGCACCGTATTGGTCAGCGGTAATCATTCTGCTTTTGTTATCGAATGTCATTGCTACCCATGAACCCTGATCATTGTCAGCGGGACTGTATAAATGCTCAGCCTTAAATCCAGCAGGCAATTTTAGCTTATCAATTTTAGGATTTCCATTAGTGGCCGTCTCTTTGCTTTGGCAGGCTGTCGCAAAAACCAGGATTGAAAGAGCAAGTAGAAAATTAAAAGACCTGTTGCGGTTTACGTTCATGTTATGAATTTTATGTCTTTCCTTTTTGGCTTGATAACTAATCTAATGGAATGAAAAAATGAAGTTAATCCATTTCACCCATCATATAAAATTTACTTGATAAATGGCACATGGGTTCTTTGGGGATATGCCATCATGATGAATATCAAGCAAACAGTTCCATCTCAGCCTTCCCTTTGCCGTCAGGCGTTGTAAAGAATGGCCTTTTTTCTATCACGTAGTTGGTATCCTCAGGAATGCCTAGTGCATGATATATCGTTTGGTGCAGTTGGGCTATCTTGATTGGCTTCTCTAATGTTTTACAGGGGCGCTCATCAGCAGTTTTTCCATACACAAATCCTTTTTTAATCCCTCCTCCAAACATTAAGATGGAACACCCATCGGTGAAGTGGCGGTGCATGCCGTAATGTTTTATGTCGTCAATAATATCAGGCTGACTCACCTGCTCTTGCACTGTTGCTCCTGGTCTGCCTTCCGTCATCATGTCTCTACTGAACTCACTTGCTAATATTATCATGGTGCGATCCAGATGTCCAGATTGTTTAAGGTCTTTGATCAATTGTGCAATAGGAGCATCAATTTGTTTTTTCATTTCAATCAGTCGGGTATAACCATTCTCGTGTGTATCCCATCCTTTGAAAGGTTCGTATTCTGTTGTTACGCTGATGAACCTTGCGCCTTGTTCTGTCAGTCTGCGCGCAAGCAAGCATCCTAATCCAAAGCGACCTGTGTTATATTTATTATAACTTTCCTTTGGTTCTAAACTGAGGTCAAATGCTTTTGACTCGGGAGACTTAAGTAGCATGTATGCTTGCTCCATCGAACGCTGTAGCGATTCTTTTTGATAGTCGCTTCCATATTCTCCGACAGGGCTATTGCCAATAAGCTCTTTGTATAGTTGGTTTCGTCTTTCAAACCGTTGAAAGCTCATGCCCACCGGAGGCTTTACACTTTCCAAACCTGCCGAAGGATCGGGGATAAAAAATGGACCGAATTCATTTCCAAGAAACCCTGCTGTGTGAAACGCCTTTAGTTCTTCTGCTTCGCCCACCGTGAACCGTTGCCCGATGTCAATGAAAGCTGGGATCACCGGATTCTTTGGCCCTAACTGGCTGGCAATCCACGAACCAATGTGAGGAGCAGCAACAGTCTGTGGCGGCTCATAACACGTATGCCAATGATATTGATGTCGTGAGTGCAAGATATGTCCAAGGTCTGCTGCAACGTAAGATCGGATGATAGTACCCTCATTCATTATACTACCAATGGATTGAAGACCTTCTGAAAAATGAATTCCATCTAATGCTGTTGGAACAGATTTAAAAGTGCTGAGTACACTGTTTGATTGCATTCCCTTTGTATAAGGAGTATATTTCTTTGGATCGAACGTATCGGTGTGTGCCATGCCGCCTGCCATCCAAAGGAGGATTACGGTATCCGCTTTAGCATTAATCTTTGGTGCCGCACATGAACTCAACATTGATGTGGGCAATCCAGCGGCCAACGCAGCGAATGTGGCCGCGCTGGTCTTTTGTAAAAATTCTCTTCGGTTCCAGTTTTTATTCATTTGTGTTTGTTGCAATTTCTTAGTGACTTCGTGGCTTGGTGGCTAAAAAAGTAATTGCCACAAAGCACTAAGACACCAAGTTTTCTTTAAATATAATCACATACCTAATTATTGGTAACAACAATTTAATAAATCAATTGAAACTCTGGAAGCAAAACAATAGCCCAAATTAGGTCCTGAATATTTTCCTCATTTGGCAATGCTCCTAAAATATCAGTAGCTGCCTTCATCTCTGACTTTTCAGGATAGCGTCCCAATGACATTTTATATAGTTCATTAATAATTTCCGTGTTGGTTTGAAATTTTTCTTTCCACTTTTTGGCCCCCAATTCTAACACATTATTAAACTTATTTCCATTGGTAAGCTCCAAAGCCTGCAAAAGATTTGCTTGCGATGATCGGGAAGTTGAAACGTTCTCTCGGTTAGGACGACCAAGTGCTGTTAAGAAAACATCGTTTTTAACAAGCGAGGCCCTGGCGTAATTCAACGGAACCAAAGGCGCAGCATTTTTGAATGGATCATATTGCATAAGCGTATCCGGATAAACAGGATAGACAATAGTGCTCACGGCATCCACAAACTGTTCTGCAGATAATCTCCTGCGGTGCATGCCTTTGAAGATGTAATCTTCATTGACAATGTCGTTCTCATTTTTAATTCCAACAGATGGCAACTGATAGGTTTTCGATGTAGTGATTGTGAAGATCAGGTCTTTCAAATTATTTTTATTTCCAAAAAAATCCGAAGCCAGCCAGTCTAGCAAATCCTGACTCCATGGTTCGTTGTCCATCAGATCGACTGGTTCTACTATTCCCCTACCCATTAACTTAGCCCACATACGATTAACGATTGTCCTATAAAGGCGACCGTTTTGCGGAGCAGTCAAATACTCAGCCAGTTGTTTTAGTTTTTCATCAACAGTTAAAGTACTGTCAATGGTACCCAATTCAGAAAAAATAATTTTAGTACCGGCCATCTTTCCTGTTGGTTTGTCGCACCGATTTACCTCAAGGGTGGTATCAGAAAAAATATTGGCAAATGCATACGCCTCAGACAATTTTAAATCGCTGATAAAACTATCATGGCAGGAAGCACACTTCATGTTTAAACCTAGAAACACCTGAGAGATATTTTGAGCCGCTTGCATTTCTACGCGTTGACTGGCGTTGATTGTGCCGCGCCATTTTATTCCTTTGATAAACCCTTTGGATTTCTTATCGGGACTAATGAGTTCACTTACAAAGACATCATACGGTTTATTACTTCTTAGCGATTCATACAGCCATTCGGTAATAGCAAACCGACCTCCGGTAATATAGCCAGTGCCCGAATAGTCGTTTCTAAGTGCATCGTTCCAGAAGCTCAACCAATGTTGTGCGTAGTCATCATTGCGGTCAAGCAGTTCCTTCACGAGTAATTCCCGCTTGGAAGAATTGTTGTCAGCGATAAAAGCATTTACTTTTTCAGGAGATGGCAATAGACCGATGATGTCCAGGAAAACCCTTCGAATAAAAATCTTATCATCCACCACTGAAGGCCATGAAATATTTTTGTTGTCAAAATAGGTATTCACAAAACGGTCTATCGGATTTGCCAGGCCTGACTCATCGCTAGGTAACACAGGCATTCGCGGAGCTAACTCGGCTACACGATACACGCTTTTTTCATCTGTATTATCAGGCCATAGTGCCCCCTTTTTTATCCATAGCTGCAACGTAGCAATTTCTTTTTCACTCAGGGTTTTTCCTTTAGAAGGCATGGATTCTTTATCTCCTCTCGGCAAGAGAAGCCTTCGTATCATTTCACTTTTCTCAGGATGCCCAATCGTAATTACTTCTCCCGATTTACCGCCACGCATAACAAAATCTTTTCTATCCAACCTCAATTCACCTTTTGTTTTTTCAGCGCTGTGGCATTTATAACAATTGTGCGCAAAGATTGAACGCACTTCTACATTCAGTGCGGCCACTTGTTGGGGGTTAAGTGCTTCCGTTGAGTCGTTTTTGAAGCTTGCTAAGTTGAAATCGGGATTACTTGTTAAATCATTTCCATCGCTCCACGGCAATACTTCCGTTAGATAATCAGTACCATGAGTTAATGATGCTCCATAATGTCCTGCAATGGTTACTCCTATTACGGAAAAAATTAAGAATGACCTATATGCTTTGAGCAGTTGAGAATTGTCGTTCCTGCCTGAAAGTCGAAAAAAATAGAATGTGGTTGTCGCCAATACGGCCGTTGCGATCCCCGACCATTGGTGGATCGTGAGCGCGTTGCTACTGTACTCATCCTGCTCTTTCAGCAACAACCCAAAGACAGCAGCAACAATCGCGCTTAGCGTTCCGATTAATAAAATAATATATAAGCCTGATCGAAATCCTTGATCCTTTTTATTCCACGAAAAAATTTCAAGAAATAACGCTACCACCAACAAGGCAATTGGAAAATGAACAATGAGCGGATGCAGCCTTCCGAGGAATTGGTATAACCAGAAAGTTGTCGTTACAGAATCTTCAGACATTTTTATAGTTTAATAACCTATTCTGTGGCTAACACTAAAGCCCATACTTACTACAATTTTGTTGAATAAACTTCAAGCCCTTCTCCGCCATATCCCATGGCTTTGAATATTCGCGCCAAACATTGATTGAATTCGCAAAGTTGGGATCGTTTCTGGTAAAGGCTTCAATAGTGAGCCAGCCTTTGTATTTTATATCTGCCAATGTCGAAAACGTTTCGTCCCAGGGCACATGGCCATCGCCTGGTGTACCCCTATCGTTTTCACTGATATGTACGTGTGCCAATACAGGTGCTATTTTTTTTATGGCCTCCGATAATTTTTTCTCTTCAATGTTCGCATGATGTGTATCGAACATCGCTTTTACATTTGGATGTGAGGCTTTGTTAACCAACATTGTCAATTGCTCCATGGTGTTGCACAGATAACATTCGAAACGGTTAAGGGCTTCTAGAGTAAGGATGATGCCGGCCTTAGCTGCATAGTCGCCTGCTTTATTTAGCACCTCTGCACTCCATGCGTATTCATTCACTTCTGGAGGCCTGCCTACAAAGCTTGCGAAAGCAGAATGAAAAGGCCCGCAGATAATTTTTGAATTCAGCGCATGTGAACAATCTATTGCTAATTTCAAGCGCTCAAATGCTTTTTCTCTTATTGAAGCAGAATCACTGGCAGGATTTTCATCAGGGCCAAGGCCTAGCACACAAGTAGCCTCCAATCCAATACTTTGCAAATGCTTTCCCAAGTGCTTATAAACTTCTTTGTTTTGTTCAGACATGAAACATTCTATGCCATCATAACCAATTTTCTTTAGTCTTTCGGACACAGGATACATATCATTCCCAATTCCTCCAGACCACGCCAATAAATTAAATCCAATTTTATTCATCACTCATTTATTTTGAATTTCAATTATTTCTCCATCGGATGCAGCTTCAACAACTCATCAGGAGAATAAAAACCTTTTTTATCTTTTTCCGCTTCGCGAACTGCTTTTACTTTATCTGGTAGGATAGCAGGAGCCTTATTGCCAAACGCATTTCGAACATACGTAAGAACGGCTGCTACCTCTTCATCATTGAGCATACCTCCGAAAGGTGTCATTGGAACTTGTCCTGTATATTTATTTCCATTTACTTCTATTGGCCCCATCATGCCCTTCAATGCAATTTTAATAAGACGCTCATCATTCCCCAATACCCATTGGGTACCCAACAGACCTGGAAAGCTCGATGCCGAAAGTCCAACCCCATCGGCTTGATGGCATGTACCGCAATACCCATCACGCATGTAGATTGCCTTTCCCTTGACAAACAATTCACGATCAGTTCCTTTAAGATCTGTGATTACCTCTTCATCTTTTTTCTCTTTTAGCGACATTCCGTTCAAATGAGCAAGAGCCGTTGCATGCGCTTCTATCATCCAATCATCGAGTGGTTTTTTACCTGCCTCTATTGCGATAGGCAAACCGATTTCCTTATCTAGCCAAGATGCCGCCACGATAGCCTCCAATCGAACACGACCATGTTCATCTTGAGTAGCCTTCATGAGTAATTCCGGTTGATTTTTAATTTGATGTCCACTGTAACGAAGTACACGTACTGCTGTAGCTCTCGCATGGTAATCCTTTGATTGAAGTGCCTGATGAAGTAAACTTTCATCTACCTTATTTAATCCCCACGTAACCCATAATGCTTCTACTATATGATGTGAATATCTTTCATCCTCTACATTAAGGTTAGCAACCCATGATGTAAGTTGTGGCAGCACCTCACTTGCTTTGTGGCTTCTTAGTTCGCGCCTTGTCCGATAGCGTGTTCTGAATTCAGGTAACTTCAAGTTATCAAGCAACTCGCCAATACTTGCCCCTGCAACTTTTGCCGGTGTAACTAACGGTCGTGAAGGATAAGTGATTCGATAAATACGACCATGCACATGATCACGAAGTGGATCACGCGCATTGTGTTGCATATGACCAATTAGAATATTGTGCCAATCGACCAGGTAAAGTGAGCCATCAGGAGCAAACTCCATATCTACCGGCCGAAAATTTTTATCTGCTGAAATTACCAGATCCTGCACATGATGGCTCGCATAGCCAGTACTATCGTCTTTCATTGTGTGTTGCTTCGTCCCCAGAAATCCGATTGTATTATTGATGAGAAAATCTCCTTGCGCGTCATCCGGAAAATGTCTGCTTGATACGAACTCCAATCCTGAAGTCGGACGGACCCTGTGCTTGTCTTCTATGAGATTAACTGATTTATGAGTAGATACACCATACCTGGGCTTCACCTCTCCCGGCATCATCCATCTAACATCGGGTCCGGATGTTTCCGCAAAAATATCCTGTCCCCATTCATCAAATGCAATGCCCCATGGATTGGGAATAGCTAGTTGTGCTACGCGCTCCAGGTGATGACGTTGTGGGCTATATCTGTAAAACCCACCATTTGTTGCTCTTACGGGACCATAAGATGTTTCTACATTGGTATGTAAGAATACTCCTTCACCCATGAAAATTGCACCTGAGGGATCGGCTGCATAAGCGCTATGCGCATGGTGTGTGTCATGATCATCAAAACCACTTAAGATAATCTCTTTCTTATCCGCTTTGTCATCGCCATTTGTATCCGTGTATAGAACTAAGTTAGTGCCTTGCGAAACATAAACACCTTCCGGAGCAAACTCAAATCCAACGGGAACATGCAAGCCATCAACAAACGTAATTTGTTTATCCGCTTTCCCGTCATTATCCGTATCTTCTAAAATGATAAGCTTATCATTGGGCTTACTATCGCCAGGTTTGTAGTGCGGATAGCTGGGCATGGTAGCCACCCAAAGGCGGCCTTTATTATCAAAGGAAAGCTGAACCGGATTCGCTAAATCAGCAAACTCTTTTTCAGAAGCGAAGAGATCAATTTTATATCCAGGCGGAACTTTCAGTTTGTCTAACGCATCTTTTCCATACAAATATTCCAGACTACCATTTTCCTCGGGATTGTAATTGGTTTCTACAGGAGGTAGCATTGATGTATTTAGATCAGCTGCAGCTAGGTCCATTTTCTCACCTTTAGCAGCACGCCATATCGCGGTGTCTCGTATGGCAGTAAGCTCCCGGATTTTGATAAGCTCAAACGGATAATTGTCAGGTCCAAAAGGATCATACCTGCGACCGAAGACATGCACTCCATTCGGTATCTTATAATCGTTGTGCCACATCCAGTTTTTTTCAAGTACAGCTGCTTGAACCAGTTCGCGATTCGATTCAACAACTGGATCCACTTTACCGAAAACCTGATCTGCCAGAAGTTTTGAGAACTTTGAATAGCCTGCCTCATTAAGTTGCGAGCCATCAATGGTTAAAGATCCTTTACTTTGATCATACCAGGTTTTTGTAGGATTGAATGCATCTATATAAAGTATGTTGTTTTGGGCAGCAACTTCTTTCATCGCCTCTGCATACAGAGAAAGGTTTACGTTTTCTTTCACACCATTCGGAAGATCCAATGAATCCGTAAGATCTTCAAAGGCAATAGGTGAAACAATCGCTAGCTGAGGCGCTGATTTTCCATTGTACGTCTGAGATAATGTATGCTTGATAAAAGCGTCAAGTTCCCCTTTATAGTTTTCAAGTCCCTGTTCACCCTGAAAGGATTCGTTATAACCAAAGAAAGCGATAATGACATCAGCCTTCAATCGCGTTAGCCACTGGTCTGGTGTTTCAAAATGACCTTCGCTACCTGAGCTCGTTGCGAGTTCAGTCTGAAATTTTTCAGCACCTGGAAATGCCCAGGGTGATACACGGCCAGCGTGCGGCCTGAAGCCAGGTGTATCTCCTCCATCACACATGTTGCGGATGAAAAGCAAACTATCAGGATAACGCACTTGCATTTCAGTTTCGAAATAACCATAGTTCATCATCCTTGATCCCAGATTATTTCCGATTAAAAGGATGTGTGAATATTTTTTAATTTTTAATGCAGATGGTTCAGGCGAGGCACATTGAAATGTATTTTGTATAAATATTGCAAGACCAATAAACTTAAGTGTTATCCTTATTATGTTTCTTTTTTTTATTATCATAAGTCAGAATTGATTGGCTATGCAGTGGGTTGTACGCTTTCAAAATTATCATACACAAGAACTAAAGCAAAACAATCATGTACTGTCCTGATCCGGAACTTAAATATCATCCATGAAGTGCCAGAAGCAGAAGGTTAAATTGTTTTTTTATTTCAATTTCCTATCGAAGAAATCCTTTGCCGAGTTGAACACTCTCGACCAGCTTTCATAGCGAAGAAATCCATGAACTTCATCCGGTAGTACCAATAGTTCGACTGGAACATTTTTCTCTCGCAGTTTTTCTACCAAATCGGTTGTTTGTTGAAAGATCACATTGCGGTCGTCATCTCCATGCACAAATAAAACCGGTGCCGTCCATTTCGATAGATCGGAAACAGGAGACGATTTATAAGCAAGGTCGGCTTCACTTTTTTTAAGTCCCCAACTGTTGGTGGCATCTTGTGCATCAAAAGACCAATCATGAACTCCGTGAACATCTACTCCTGCTTTAAAAATCTCGGGATTTCTCGCCAAACCCATCGCAGTTAAATAACCACCATACGATCCGCCCCACAATCCAATTTTAGAAGCATCTACCTCTGACAATGATTGCAAATATTTTGCGGCTGCCACAACATCCTGATATTCGCTTGCACCACGCGGCCCCTGATTTTTTGCGTGCCTGAAATTTTTACCATAACCAATTCCATCTCTGTAATTTACAGACACAACAGCATAGCCTTGGCTTGCCAGATATTGATTGAATGCATAGCAATTAATATAGTAATCACTGTAATGAAAGCCCAGCAACATTTGTCGGATTGGGCCACCATGCATGTACACAATGCCAGGTCGTTTTCCTGTAATAGTTCTGTTTATGAAAAGTTGCCCATGAATGGTTGTGCCATCAGCTGCCTTGAAAATTACCTGTTCGGGTTTTACAAAAGATATTGAAGAGAATGATGCGGACTTTTGTGGATACACTTGCACAACAACACTTTTTGTTTCATCAATTCTTACCAAAGACTTTGAGGTTTTGCTTGTTGATTTAAATGCATACAAATCCTTGCCAGCGAAAGCGGGGTACATCTCAATGCCTTCACCGGAAGTCACCGCCACAGGGTTGCCACTTGTCACATTGGATTTCCAGATGTGTCTCCTGTCAATGTCTTCACGATTTCCATCGAAGTAAATGAACTGACCTGTTGGATCAGAAACAAAACTTTCTACCTCTGCTTCGCCAGGCGTAAGGTCTTTCACATCACTGCCATCAGGATTCATCGAGAAGATGTGGTTCCAACCTGTATGCTCTGAATAAAATAAAATCCTGTTTGAACTTGTCCATGCCAAAGGTGTGGATGGATAAGATTGAGCAAAACCCCCATCGTCTGCTGGTGATTTCCAAACTGTTGTTCGTCTTCCTGTTTCAGCATCTGCCACCACAACAGAAAATTTGTATCCTCCCGTTAAGTCTGAAAGCTCCCCTAATTTAATACCCGGTGTACGAATGAAAGCAATTTGTTTTCCATCTGGAGACCAAACAGGTAAAACATCATTAGTAACATCGGGGGCTATCCATCGAATTGTTTTCTTAACAAGATGATGGACACCAATAAAACTATGATCACCACGATCACTTGTAAACAATACCTCTTGCCCATTTGGTGAAAACTTTGGACTGCTATTACTTCCCCGCGCGACAAAAAGCAGCTTTGGAACGGCATTGATATCCATTGGTGATTCATAAATCTGTCCGTCTTTAGAAAATAAAAATCGTATACCATCCTTAAAAATAAGGGGACTGCTTCCTTGTGTAATTTTTGAAGGAGGGCTTTTGGATAAAATCTCCTTGTAATAGATAGCCATCTCCGCTCCTTCAGTTAAACTAGAAGGATTAGGACTTTGACCATTTCTGTTTTGAGCCCCACCTCTTACAAAAAGAAGTTTTGTTCCATTCGGTGTGAATGTTAATTGCGAAATTTCTTGCCCATCATCTTGCTGGTAATCGGTAAGTAAACGTGGTATGTCAAAGCCGGTCTTGACAACGATATTTCGTTTTCCATGATCATTGATTATCCAGGCTATGTTCTTCCCATCACTTGAAGCAGCAAATCCTGATTCAATTGGATGACTAAGAAATTGCTCCAGATCGGTTTGGGAATAGGCACTTATTACTAATAGTAAAAGTGGAATGGTAGTCAGATTTTTCATATCGAACCAATTTAATGAAAGTATATAAAAAAGAAAACCCGGACACTTCAAATGTACCGGGTCTGGTAATGAATACTTAGTATTTACTTTGCTTTCTTTTTCTTCACTGCAGGCCGTGTTTTTGTTGGAGCTTTCTTTGCCGCCTTCTTAACAAGTTTAGCTGACTTAACTGGAGTCGCCACCACCTCTTTTTTCTTGCTACCACCAAATCGACCAAAACGTCCTCTTTTTTCGGGAGTATTTTCTGCTAACGTTACACATTCTTCCAGTGTTAACTCAGAAGGCTCTTTTCCTTTGGGGATTTTTACATTCTTCTTTCCTGCTTTTATATAAGGGCCAAACCTACCATTCAATACTTGAATATCTGGGTTCTCTCCAAAGGCTTTAATCAACCTGTTTGCATCTAATACCCGCTTTGCTTCGATTAATTCAACTGCACGCGCTGGAGTTAAGGCATACGGATCTTCTTCTTTGGGAATGGAAATGAATTTCTTATCGTGCAATACATAGGGACCAAAGCGACCAATGTTAACTACCACTGGCGACTCTTCGAATAAACCCATGTCGCGTGGCATCTTCATCAATTCAAGTGCATCAGCCAATGTAATATTCTCAATGAACTGGCCCTGGCGCATACTCGCAAATTTCGGTTTTTCACCACCGTTATCATCAGGATTCTCACCAATCTGAATGTAAGCACCAAACTTCCCAAGCTTGGCATATACGTTCTTTCCAGACTTGGGATCAACGCCCAATTCCTTATTTTTATTTTGAACAGATGAACGTTCTACCAATTCCGTCTTTGTTACTGTCTTATGAAATGGTTTGTAGAATTGGTCGATCATTTTTTCCCACTTCAATTTGCCATTGGCAATCTCATCAAACTCCTGCTCAATCTCGGCCGTAAAAGAATAATTGGTGATATCCGGAAAATGATCAACCAAAAAATCATTTACAATCATGGCTATGTTGGTTGGGAATAATTTAGCCTTTTCAGCTCCGGTTATTTCGCGTTCTTCAGTGGCTGATATTTTATTTTCCTTCAGAACAATAACTTTGAATTTTCTTTCATTTCCCTCCCTGTTTTCTTTCACCACATACCCTCGCTTCTGAACCGTACTTATCGTGGGTGCATAGGTAGATGGCCGACCAATGCCAAGTTCCTCCAGTTTTTTGACCAGACTTGCCTCCGCATATCGCGCAGGATGACGAGTGAACGATTGTGTCGCTGTTAATTCCTCCAAGGTAAGATCCTGACCAACGGAAAGTGGTGGAAGTACTTTGCCATTTTCTTCATCTCCGTCTTCTTCATCGCGAGATTCGAGATAGACCTTTAAAAACCCTTCAAACTTAACTACTTCACCAACTGCTGTTAAAGTTTTTGGATTGGTTGATATTTTAATAATTGCATTGGTGCGCTCTAATTCTGCATCCGCCATTTGTGAAGCAATGGCACGCTTCCAAATTAATTCATATAAGCGCTGTGCATTTCTATCGGCTCCGGCTTCAAGCACAGAAAAGTCTGTCGGACGAATGGCTTCGTGAGCCTCCTGGGCCCCAGAAGATTTAGTTTTATACTTTCGTATCTGCACAAATTCTTTTCCGTACGCTGAGGTGATTTGATTAATCGCTCCTGTAACTGCTTCATCCGAAAGATTTACAGAATCTGTACGCATATAAGAAATTTTACCAGCTTCATATAGCTTTTGTGCCACCACCATTGTTTGCGATACAGAAAAACTAAGCTTGCGACCTGCTTCTTGTTGCAACGTGGAGGTTGTAAATGGTGCAGCCGGGGATTTTTTTGCTGGCTTCTTTTGTAAATCTCCGATCGTAAATTTTGCTCCCTTACACGATTCCAAAAAAGTAAGGGCCTCCTCTTCCTTACTGAATTTCTCAGGCAGGTCAGCAATCAATTGCTTTCCTTTTCCGAGATCAAAGACAGCGGAAACTCTATATGACGACTTTGCTTCAAACTTTTCAATTTCTCGTTCTCGTTCTACCACCAACCGCACTGCGACTGATTGAACTCTGCCAGCCGATAAACCCGTCTTAATCTTCTTCCATAAAATTGGGGAAAGTTCAAAGCCCACTAATCTATCGAGAACCCTCCTGGCTTGTTGGGCATTTACTAAGTCAATATCAATACCACGCGGGTTCTTGATAGCATTCTGTATGGCGTTCTTCGTGATCTCTGTAAAAACAATCCTCCTTGTTTTTTTATCATTCAGATTCAATACTTCTTTCAAATGCCATGATATGGCTTCCCCCTCGCGGTCTTCATCACTTGCCAGGTAAACCATCTCGGCCTCATCCGCAAGCTCTTTTAACTTTTTGATTATATCTTTCTTGTCTGGAGAAATTTCGTAGGTGGGTTTGAACCCATTTTCTACATCGATAGCGCTATTGCCTTTCGCTAAATCTCGGACATGGCCCATGCTGGAAGATACTTTATAGTCTTTCCCCAGATAACCTTCAATCGTCTTCGCTTTCGCAGGAGACTCCACAATAACTAAGTTCTTGGACATGGTTTAATTTTTCATTCAAAGGCTTCAAATATCAGTAATTTTTTAAAAAGTCAAACTCAAGTGATAATATTGACGGTGAATTGGCACTCAACACTGCCAACTAAATTTAGTTTTAATGTCCCGTTATTTGTGTTTACTCCGTCATGCTCAAAGTGCTGATAAACAGACTGGTCAGAGTGATAAGGAGCGCCAATTATCAACAACAGGTTTTGCGGAATCCGCTGATGTTGGAAATTTTTTAAAAGAAAAATCATTAATTCCTGATTTAATCATCTCTAGTTCTGCCGTTCGGACTAAAACAACTTCAAAAATTATTACCGATATCCTGGCGCATCCATCAATTAAAATAATTATAAGAGAGGATTTATATGAAACAACCATATCAAAATTATTGGATATGCTAGCCCAACTCGATGAAGAAATAGACAACGTGCTCCTGGTGGGCCATAATCCGATATTTACTTCCCTTCTTGATTATTTAACCCATGAACAAAACACTAGTCTTCAATCCGCTGAACTTGTCATCCTCAGGTTTGAGCTTCCAAAATGGAAAGACATTAATCAATCACGCGGCATTATAACAGAACGTTTTTACAAAAAATTATGAGCAAGGAAGATCAAATCAAGAATTTTGATCCCAATGGCTTGGGAATAAAAAGCAATCTATTTGGACTGCCTTTTAATATCAAGACTTCAGAATTAATTATCATACCCGTTCCCTGGGAAGTTACCGTTTCGTATCGCGATGGAACAGCACTTGGCCCAAAAGCAATCCTGGAAGCTTCAATGCAAGTTGATTTGAACTTCAAAGGAATCCATGAGGCCTGGAAACTCGGTATTAGCATGTTACCTTTTCCAGAAGATATTTATCAGGAGAATAAAAACCTGAGACGACTGGCACTCCAGCATATTGCTTCTTTAGAAACAGCAACGACAACTGATAATTCTAATAAATTAATTCCATCTAAAATAAATGAAGCGTGTGAGAACCTGAATGTTTATGTGCGCAACACCGCATTAAAACATATGAGTGAGGGCAAAATGATTGGCTTACTCGGTGGCGACCACAGCATACCAATCGGATTTATCCGTGCTTTGAGCGAACGGCATGATAGATTCGGAATATTGCAATTAGATGCCCATGCTGATTTGCGCAAAGCTTATGAGGGTTTTACCTACTCTCATGCCTCAATTATGTTCAATGCACTGAAGCTTCCATCCGTACAAAGATTAATACAAGTGGGTATCCGCGATTATTGTGAAGAAGAAGTCGCTGTGATGACCAGAGCCATGGGGCGTATTGTTACCTTCTTTGATGAAGATATAAAAACTCAATTGTATTCAGGCAAACCATGGGAAGGAGTTTGCCAAGACATCATTAAAGTACTTCCTGATAATATCTATATCAGTTTCGACATTGATGCCCTCGATCCAAAACTTTGCCCAAACACGGGCACTCCTGTTGCCGGAGGTTTTGAATTTCATCAGATCACATTCCTGATCAAGCAAATTGTTCTTTCCGGGAAAAGAATAATTGGATTTGATTTGAATGAAGTGGCACCAGGCTCAACGGACTGGGATGCCAATGTGGGTGCCCGAATGCTGTATCAACTTTGTAATTGGATGGCGGTATCGCAAGGGAGACTAAAGGCAGGATAAGCAACTTGTATCACAAGTCAAGATTCAAAAAATTCAAGATTGGATTGTTCAAAATTTTGAATCTTGACCTTTGAATTTAACCATGGCTTTGAATGTGAATTGAATTTCCTGTTATTGCAAACTTTTAATATTACCTTATGAGTGAAATAATCAGCAACATTGCAACAGGAGTATGGACTCCTATACTGTTCTTATTGATCTTTGGAGGTCTATTCTTTTCTTTCTATTCCAAATTCGTTCACTACAAATATCTCGGTCACTCCATTGCTATTTTAAAAGGCAAGTTCCACAACCCCAACGATCCAGGTCAAATCAGTCCTTATGAAGCGTTGTCAACGGCACTAGCATCAACAGTAGGAATGGGCAATATTGCGGGAGTTGCTTTCGCTATTCACATGGGTGGGCCGGGGGCATTATTTTGGATGTGGGTAACTGCATTTGTTGGTATGTCTACAAATTTTTTTACAAGTTCTCTATCTGTAATGTTTCGCGGGAAGGATTCTGCAGGTGAAATACAGGGAGGACCCATGTACGTGATACGCGAAGCATTGAGCAAAGGCTGGTATCCCCTCGCAGTGTTATTTTGTGTTTGTGCTATGGTAGGTTGTCTTCCTATCTTTCAAGCCAACCAACTTACTCAGGCGATTATTGACATTGGCATCGAGTCGGCTGAATTGAAAGCTATGACGTTTCAGTTTTTCGGAATGGAAATCAATACATTGAAATTCAGTATCGGTCTTATACTAATGATCATTTCCGGGATTGTAATCATTGGGGGAATACAGCGTATTGGGACCTGGGCCGGAAAAATGGTCCCATTAATGATTATACTTTACTTCTTTTCAGTGGTTGCCATACTTATCATTCACTTTGATAAAGTACCGTATTATTTTATGCTGATTATCAGCGATGCATTTTCTGCTGGAAGTTACCATGGCGAACAAGCACTGGGTGGCTTACTTGGAGGACTTATTGTATTAGGCGTGAGAAGGGCGTCTTTTTCAAATGAAGCTGGGATTGGCACTGCCCCAATGGCCTTGGGTGCCTCACAAAGTTCAGAACCCATCCGCGAAGGATTGGTTTCCATGTGGAGTCCTGCGATAGATACGCTTTTAGTCTGTTCACTAACTGCCCTTGCCATTTTGGTTACCGATGTTTGGCAAAGTTCAGATTCAAATGGCGTGACCTTAACAGCGGCAGCATTTAATACCTCGATGCCAGGCATTGGAAAATATCTATTGTTACTCTGTGCTTTCTTCTTTGCGATTACTTCTTTGTTCAGTTACAGTTATTACGGCAGCAAGGCATTATCCTTTCTCATTGGAGTTCCAGCCAGTAAATGGTATAATTATTTTTACCTGGCCACCATTATTTTTGGGGCAGTGGTATCTATGGATTTGGTGATTAACATCATCGATGTTGCCTATGCCTTGATGGCTATCCCAACCATGGTATCCGGGTTTTTTCTTGCCCCACGGGTGATGAAGGAAGCCAGATCCTATTTTAGCAGAATGAAAACTGAAGGAAAGCTTTGAGGAGTAACTAGTTGACAGGCACTGTGGGATTTTCTTTAGAGAAAGGATAGTCAAAGAGGCCTTGATCTTTTATCGCTTCTTCTACTTTATGCGGCACAAATTTCTCCCAACCAGGTTCACCTTTCCTGATCATGGCCAGCACATTATCTGAAATAATATTCAAATTCTGAGTGTTGGCATCATGAATGTCCTCCATCTTACTGTTATCCATAATGTATTGGAAAAGGCTTTTGAGGTTATCTGGCAGAGTAGCTCTAAAATCTTTTAATGTAAAAAGAGAGTTATCTTTTCGCAGTGCAGGATAGATATACAGCTTGACGTTAGTTCCAAAAAGTGACGCAAAACATTCCAGAATGCCACCCCGGATATTCTCATACGTTTTTTCTTCAAAAACTTTTTGCAGGGCGTATATGCCCATGATAATACCGATCTTTTTTCCCTTTGTAATCTTTGACAAATAATCTACTAATCGATAATATTCAAAGTAATTTGATATCATCACGTTCTGTCCAAGAGAGCAAATGATATCAACTCTGTGAAGAAAATCCCTTTCATCTATATTTCCCTCAAGGCCAAGATCGTTGAGTGTAAGTTCAGTTATAACCACCATTTTATCACGGTCAACATCAGTTTCATTCCGAAAGCGTCTTCGTGAGGTGAGTAACATGTCTGCATTAACGTGTGTTACAGGACGAAAGCGACCGCGGAGCACCAAGACATTTTTTTTATACAAAGCTTCCGAAGGCTGCATCACATTTCCATCAGGTCCAAACATGGCAGCCTTCGTGAGGTGATTTTTAACCAACTTCAAGGCCATGAGGCGATTATCTACATGTTTAAAATCAGGGCCATTGATTCGAAACGTATCGATCTCAATTCTCCTGATCGTTAGCCCATCCAGTAAGGAAACAATCATTTTCTCGAGGTCGTGCATAAATACGCAGGCGTAGATTAGGTTGACACCCACAATTCCCAACGACAATTGTTGTTGCAGAGGATCGGTATCATGCATTTTCACATGAATAACGCAATCATTTGATGGGCCTTCTGGCTTCTTCTGGAACCTTAATCCAATCCATCCATGCCCTTGATTGGTCCGATCAAAATTCAATACTTCAACCGTATCGGCAAAAGCGAAAAAGCGAGTATCTTTAATTCGATGCGGAAGTCTTTCCGGCAAAAGGACAAATTCATGCTCAAGCATTCTGATCAACCTTTCTTCACAAACATAGCGATCACCCTGGCCATAAATGGCATCACTAAATTTCATATCATATGCAGACATTGTTTTGGCTATGGTACCAGAGGCCCCTCCTACCTTAAAAAAATTGGCAGCCACTTCTTGCCCTGCTCCTATTTCAGCGAAAGAACCATAGATGGCACGACTTAAGTTAATGCGCAATGCCTTCTCCTGCGTTGTTAACTTCTTACCTTCCTCTTCCATAACCAATCCAAAGCATTTAGGGAATTACACTTCAATTTTATGACAAATTCCGATAGTATACGAATAGTTCAAAGTTTAAAATTCAAAGTCAAACAATGCTCAATCTTGAATCCTGAATTTGAATCTTTTGATAATTTTAGTTTAAGGTCTATTTTGCCTGCTAAAACAATGCCCAATGTCAAATCGAGGTAATTTCTCTGGTAGAATAGGATTCATTTTAGCAGCAGCAGGTTCGGCAGTTGGTTTGGGTAACATTTGGCGCTTCCCCTATCTTGCGGGACAAAACGGTGGAGCAGCTTTCCTCCTGATTTATCTCATTTGCATTTTTACACTTTGCTTTCCTGTAATGATCGGTGAGATTGCAATAGGACGAAAGGCACAAATCGATGCGTATGGCTCTTACCAAAAGTTAGGAGGTGGCAAATGGGGATATCTTGGTCTCTTTGGGATATTAGCCGGAATCTTCATTCTGTCATTTTATAACGTTGTAGCTGGATGGGCTTTCGGATATTTTTTGGAAATTTCATTTGGGAGTTTGTTGAGTGAACGCGACTTCGGTACATTCTTCGGAGTCTACATAAATGATACTTGGACTATTGTATGGTTCTCATTGGGCTTCATGGTTCTTACTGCAATCATTGTTTCCCAAGGAATACAAAAGGGAATAGAAGCAGCTAACAAAATAATGATGCCTGCTTTGTACCTGATTCTAATTGGATTGATTATTTACAGCTTGACATTGCCAAATGCAATGGATGGTGTAAAATTCTATTTGTTACCCAATCTTAGTGAGATCAACGCCCAAACTCTTTTTGACGGATTGAGACAAGCATTTTTTTCACTTTCACTAGGAATGGGGGCCTTGATTACGTATGGATCATATGTTACTAAAAACCAAAATATTGTTTCTTCGGCAGCCATCATCACATTGGCCGATACCTCAGTAGCGTTCCTCGCAGGCCTTATGGTCTTCCCGATGGTGGCGGCTATAAATGCCTATGACGTAGAAGGTCCCAGCTTAGTATTTGTAGTACTTACACAGGTATTTCACAACATGGGTACAGTTGTCGGACGTGTAGTAGGTGGGTCATTTTTTCTCCTGCTTTGCTTTGCTGCATTAACATCAACTATTTCCTTATTGGAAGTGCCAGCTGCCTACCTGGTCGATCAAAAGAAGATGCCAAGGAAGCAAGTTGTATGGGGACTTGCACTTTTGATTTTTGTTCTTGGGCTACCCTCTTTAGTAAGTCAGGGAAAAGTTGAATTCCTCTCACACCTTTCCTTCTATAAGGACCGTGACTTTCTAAGTTTCGTTTCTGATATGTGCGACATAAGTTTGACGATTGGTGGATGTTTGATGTGTATTTTCATTCGTAAGCGTTGGAAATTATCCAATATGAACGATGAACTTGAGATTGGCAATCCTAGTTACGCAGGATCATTTCTTAAAAAGTATATCAATTTTACGATCTCTTGGGTATGCCCGATTTTACTTGGTGTGCTTTCAGTGCTGATTATTTTTGATAAGTTCTGGGGAATCGAATTGATTTTTGGGTAACCAGAATTCATTGTTTTGCCCTTGCATAGAAGCATCCACTTTCAGCAAGGGTAGGTTGGTGCTGAGTCTATTCTTATTAATCAACCCATTCCGCAACAAAAAGATTGGTATTGCGGGTTCCTCCATTATTTCGATTAGAAGAAAATATGAGCTTCTTGCCATCGGGTGAAAACATCGGGAAAGAGTCGAACACCTTGTCATAGGTTACTTGTTCAAGACCAGAACCATCTTCGTTGATCATGAAGATATTAAACTCAAATCCACGTGTGCCCTTATGATTTGAGCTAAATAAAATTTTCTTCCCTGCAGGATGATAGAACGGTGCCCAGTTAGCTTTGCCAAGCTGAGTGATTTGCTTTACATCCGATCCATCAACATTACAAGTGAAGATTTCCATCTCTGTAGGGGCAACCAATCCTTGCTTTAAATAATCTACATATTCCTTTCTCTTCTCTACCGTAGTAAACCGAGAAGCTCGAAAGACGAGTTTCTTGCCATCAGGAGAGAAAAAAGCTCCACCATCATACCCAAGTTCATTTGTAATTTGCTTTACATTCTTACCATTGATGTCCATAATATATAAATCAAGATCACCGTTTCGAGTTGATGTGAATACAATCTTATCTCCCTGTGGGGAAATAGTTGCTTCTGCATCATAGCCTGGTGTTTTGGTAAGTTGCTTTACAATCTTTCCGTTCAGGTCTGCAACAAAAATATCGTAACTATCATAGACAGGCCAAAGATATTTCCCTCCTGGCTTGCGTTCAGGATCCACCGGACAATCAGGACCGCCCAGGTGTGTGGACGCGAAAAGTATCTGTTTGTTTCCTTTCAAAAAGAATGAGCAGGTTGTCCGTCCAAGGCCTGTACTTATTTGCTGTGGCTTGGCCCCGGATTTTAAATCTATTCCTTCAATGGGCATGTAAAAAATTTGGTCGCACTTTAATCCCCAAGCCGGATTGTTCGATTGAAAGCTCACCATCTTACTGTCAAAACTCCAATAGGCTTCAGCGTTATCGCCACCAAAGGTGAGTTGACGCATATTGTTCAGGTGTTTCTCCTGTGGATATCTAACCGAATCGCCACCAACTACTTTATACTCGAACGGGTTGACGACCTGCTCAAACGAACACAATAGTGCCATCATACTCACAAGACCAAGAATGGAAATTTTCATCATATTTTAAAAATTTTGGGCGAAGGTAAAGCGGGGAATGATTATGATAATACCTTTTAGAGAAATATAAATGTCTTTTCAAATTATTTGATTTCTATTGATTGATTTTAGTAGGCTGTAGGCACAACGCAATAGGCAAGAATATAACAATAAAGTACCTGAAATCTATTGATTACTATTATCCAATGTTCCAAATTATTGTCTACTGCCCCTTGCCTACTGCCTACTCTTTCAAGCTGCCTTCACTGTATCTTCTTCCTTGAGTATACGCCTTATTATTTTCCCTACATTGGACTTCGGAAGTTCTGTTCTAAAGATAAAATACCTGGGAACTTTATAATTTGTAAGGTTTTTATAACAAAATTCTTTCAGTTCTTCTTCTGTAAGACTCTGGTCTCTCTTTACAATAAAGGCTTTAATAACTTCACCTGACCTCGCGTCTGGCACTCCAATAGCAGCTACTTCCAAAACTTTAGGATGCCCTGCCAACACGTTTTCAATTTCATTTGGAAAAACATTGAAGCCCGAAACCTTAATCATATCCTTTTTACGGTCCACGATTTTGAAGAATCCATCACCATCCATTACTCCTATATCACCCGTGCGAAACCAATCATCATTAAAGAACACACCTGTGTTATCTTTTTGCCAATAACCACTCATTACCTGAGGACCGCGCGCGCAAATTTCTCCTCTTTCACCTAATGGGGCTTCTTTACCGTCATCATCCAGAATAGCAACCTCTGTACTAGGCATAGGTATACCAATTGTGCCTAATCGATGTGTGCCATCCAAAGGATTGCAGCACAATACAGGAGATGTCTCACTAAGTCCATATCCTTCAACTAATGCGGTGCCTGTTATTTCCATCCATTTTTTTGCTACCACATCCTGTACAGCCATTCCGCCTCCGACCGCCCCTTTTAGATTGGAAAAGTCTACTTTCTTAAATTCAGGGTTATTCAACAACCCATTGAAGAGTGTATTAACTCCTGTAATAATGGTGAACTTATGTTTCTTTAACTCTTTGCAAAAGCCAGGAATATCTCTTGGATTCGTAATCAGTACATTTTTAACACCCGATGAATACATCAAAACTCCATTTACTGTTAAGGCAAAGATGTGGTACATAGGTATTGCCGTGATCATGATGTCGTTATGGTTGGCTGACATGTAAGGCTTAAACCAATGCGTGATCATCATGTTGTGGGCAATAATGTTTCGATGGGACAGCTGGGCACCTTTTGAAATACCGGTTGTCCCACCGGTATATTGAAGTACAGCTACATCTTCAGCCTTAACACCCGGACTTACTAATTTCAAAGACGCGCCTTTTTGCAAAATAGTTTTGAAATTAATCGCGTTGGGAATCTTATACTCAGGGATCATCTTTTGCACCCTCTTGACAACAAAATCCACAATGGCACCCTTGACAGTACCTAGCATGTCGCCTATCTGCGTAACAATAATATGTTTGGCAGACACTTTATCAAGAATGGTTTGAAGGTTATAGGCGAAGTTGGCAACTATCACAATAGCCGACACCTCCGCATCCTTAAATTGGTGTTCCATTTCGCGTGGTGTGTAAAGTGGATTTGTGTTTACTACGATCAATCCTGCCTTCAAAGAACCAATAAAAGCAATAGGGAACTGAAGGAGATTTGGCATCTGGATGGCGATCCTCTCTCCTTTTCTTAAACCTAATACATTCTGCAAGTAGCCAGCAAAGCTTGAAGAGTATTTGTCAATATCACCAAAAGTTAATCTCACTCCCATGTTTTCGAAAGCAACGCGGTCTTTATATTTCAAACTGGAGTTCTCAAATAACTCGATTAATGATTGGAACTCTAAGGGACCAATTTCATGTGGAGTGCCACTTGGATAACTTTTAAACCAGGAAAAATCTTTCATAAGGCTGGAATCAAGATTCTAAATAGCCAAAAATTAATCCCTTTCACAATCGTTTGTTGCTGGTTATTAAATCAACAATCAGACAAGGATAACTTACTCATTGATTAATAATTGGTGACTGCAAGACTAAATAACTACCAATTTCTCAGACGTATGAAGGCAAAAAAAACCCGGCTACTATTCCGGGTCTTAATTTTAAACCTACCTAACGCAAAACCTAAGCTGTAGAGGGAGGGTTCGAACCTCCACGGGGCAGTTAGCTGCAGGACATAAGAAAACATTTAGTGGTCAACCCATTATCCTGCGTTTATCCTTGGTTCCCCACCCCCGAGACAGGAGGGTATGTCTGCCAATTTCAACACCCTACATTGTAAATACTTCAACAAAGGAATACTTTGATTGTTAAAATATCAACAATAGATATTGTATTTTGATATATATTTAATTAATTTGATGTTAATTTGATAATTTCGTAAAAAACAATTCATAACATGCCAAAAAATTATGAAATCGATAATACGGATCTGAAAATCCTTGAAATCCTAATGCAGGATGCCAAGAGACCTTTTACTGAAGTAGCAAAAAAGGTCAATGTTTCACAAGGAACAGTACATGTTCGAATGAATAAGATGGAAGATGCCGGGATTCTCTCAAAAACAACCCTCAGAATTAATTACGCGAAACTAGGGTATGACATCACCGCTTTCATAGGTATCTATCTGGAAAAGAGTGCATTGTATGATCAAGTGCTGGCTAAACTCAGAAATATTCCCGAGATCACGAACATACACTATACAACCGGTAATTACTCTATGTTTCTAAAGATTCATTGCCGGGATACGAATCACTTAAAAGAAGTTCTCCATGATAAAATGCAGCAAGTAGAAGGGATTGATAGAACTGAAACCATGATTTCGCTGGAAGAGAGCCTGGACCGAAATCTTAAACTCTCCGAATAAATAAATTTTGAACGCATCAGAACCTTAAAAGCCGTTTTTTGTTCTTATTTTTGAATCACTATTTGAATTTAGTCTAAATAGACTGCCAAATGAACAAGGACAACCAGGTACTGGAGGAAATCACATCTAAGGAGTATGAGCATGGTTGGACCGTTAAAATGGATACGGATCAAGCACCTCGCGGATTAAGTGCTGATACGGTTAGATTCATTTCTGCAAAAAAGGGGGAACCTGAGTGGTTATTAGAATGGCGATTGAAGGCCTATCACCAGTGGTTAAAAATGGCGGAGCCTACATGGGCCAACATTCAACACCCTCCGATCAATTATCAGGACATCATTTATTATTCAGCACCTAAACAGAAACCAAAAACAAATAGCCTGGAAGATGTTGATCCGGAACTCATCAAGACTTTTGAGAAGCTTGGCATTTCATTAACGGAGCAAAAACGGTTAACGGGTGTAGCCGTTGATGCCGTGATTGATAGTGTATCGGTTGCTACAACCTTCAAAGAAAAGTTAAGCGAGATGGGCATTATCTTCTGTTCCTTTAGCGAAGCAGTGCGAGAACATCCTGAACTCATTAAGAAATATCTTGGGTCAGTTGTACCCATGAATGACAATTATTTTGCGGCTCTTAATTCGGCTGTATTTTCTGATGGATCATTTTGCTACATCCCGAAAGGTGTTCGTTGCCCGATGGAACTTTCAACGTATTTCAGGATCAATGCTGCGAATACGGGCCAGTTTGAAAGAACATTAATTGTTGCGGAAGAAGGTTCGTATGTTAGCTACCTTGAAGGTTGCACTGCTCCCATGCGCGATGAAAATCAGTTACATGCTGCCATTGTTGAGCTTTATACCATGAAGGATGCTGAAATTAAATATTCTACCGTGCAGAATTGGTATCCTGGAGATAAGAATGGGAAAGGCGGTATCTATAACTTTGTTACAAAACGAGGATTATGCGCAGGAGATCGTTCAAAGATCTCCTGGACACAAGTCGAAACTGGTTCTGCTATCACCTGGAAATATCCATCGTGTGTCTTGAAAGGAGATTATTCGGTAGGTGAATTCTATTCTGTTGCTGTTACCAACAATTACCAACAGGCTGATACAGGAACCAAGATGACACACATCGGTAAGAATACCAGATCGCGAATTGTTTCAAAAGGAATTTCTGCTGGTAGATCTCAGAACAGTTACCGGGGTCAGGTACATGTACTAAAGCGTGCAACAAACGCCCGCAATCATTCTCAATGTGATTCCTTGCTTATGGGAGATCAATGCGGGGCACATACCTTTCCTTATATCGATGTAGAAAATAATTCAGCACGAGTAGAGCATGAAGCAACCACTTCTAAAATTGGAGAAGATCAGATTTTCTATTGTCAGCAAAGAGGCATTAGTGAAGAAGCGGCTGTGGCATTGATTGTAAATGGCTATGCCAAAGAAGTCTTGAGTCAATTGCCAATGGAATTTGCAGTTGAGGCGCAAAAATTACTTGCGTTAACCTTAGAAGGCAGTGTTGGGTAATAATATTTCAAAATTCAAAATTTCAGATTATGGCTAAGGTAAGTTGTTTTGAAAATTTAGAAGTTTGGCAGAAAGCAAGAGAGTTTTCCCAACTCATTCATGAGACTTCAAACAAAGGAACCTTCAAAAAGGACTTTTCCTTAAAAGATCAAATTAATCGTTCAGTGGGATCAATTATGGATAATATTGCCGAGGGATTCGAGCGTGGTGGAAACAAAGAGTTTATTCAGTTTTTATCTTACTCTAAAGGCTCTTCTGGAGAAGTACGTTCTCAGTTATATAGGGCCTTAGACAAAGCTCACATTGAACAACTGGAATTTGATTTCTTGAAAAGCAAATCCATTGAGTTAAGCAAACAACTCTCTGGTTTCATGAGCTATCTTAAGACATCTGAAATGAGAGGTGTGAAGTATATGAAAGAACCTACAGAATCTTATAGCATAAATTCGCCTAATCTTGAATCTTAAATTTTGAATTGAATCTATGTTAACAATAAAAAATCTACAAGCGAAGGTTGCAGAAAAACAAATCTTGAATGGCATTGACTTAAATGTAAATGCCGGGGAAGTGCACGCTATTATGGGACCCAATGGCTCTGGCAAAAGCACATTAGCTTCCGTTCTTGCCGGAAGGGAAGATTACGAAGTCACTAGCGGTGAAATTCATTTTCAGGGTAAAAATCTCTTGGAATTATCACCAGAAGACCGTGCCCGTGAAGGAATATTTATGGCCTTTCAATATCCGATTGAGATACCGGGCGTGAGCACCATCAATTTTATGAAAACCGCTCTCAACCAAATTCGGGAGCACCGTGGTTTACCATCATTAGATGCCGTTTCCTTTTTAACCTTGATGAAGGAGAAGATGAAGTTAGTGGAGATTGATCAATCCTTACTGAGTCGTGCCCTTAATCAAGGATTCTCCGGGGGAGAAAAAAAACGCAATGAAATCTTTCAAATGGCCATGCTTGAACCAAAGCTTGCTATTCTAGACGAGACTGATTCAGGATTGGATATTGATGCACTGCGCATTGTGGCGAACGGGGTGAATAAATTACGCTCAAAAAACAACGCAATAATTGTGGTAACCCACTACCAGCGATTGCTGGATCATATTGTACCTGATTTTGTTCACGTTCTTTATAAAGGCAAAATTGTTAAATCGGGAACAAAAGAATTAGCGCTTGAACTGGAAGCTAAAGGATACGATTGGATAAAGTCCGAAGAAGCTATTGCCTGATATATGAGCTCCACTACTGTCAAAAAAGATCTTCAGATAGAAATCATCGAAAGCTTTCAAGAAGCGAATTTTGGTGTGGCTAAAGAGCTTCGGGTAAAGGCCATTGCCAATCTGGAGAGACTAGGAATGCCAACCGGGAAGCAAGAGGAGTACCGCTTCACTCCTATCGCAAAGAACCTTGAAAAACATTTCAACTGGGAGAATAGCATTGCTCCATCATCGATTACTTCAATCGATGAATTTTTAATCCCAGACCTCGATGCTAATGTTTTGGTTTTTATCAATGGCTCCTTCTCCAAGAGTCATTCAAAAATCGTGAGCCCTGAAAGTCAGGTGAAGATTAAAACGCTGTGGGATGCTTTTCAATCTGACAAGGAAATCATTAGTGCCTACTTTGACAAGTTAGTCAACTCAGCGAGAGATCCTTTCGCTGCCATGAATTCAATCTTCTGGAGAGAAGGACTTTTTATCCATGTTCCGGAAAATACAAACGTTGAGAAGCCCATTCTGATTTTACATGTAAATGATGCCAGAACTTCGCAAGTAATAGCGCACACTCGTTTACTGGTGGTCGTTGAAAATAACAGCGCGATTTCGATTGTTGAAAAGTTTGACTCTACCGGAAGCCAACCTGTGTTTCATACGTATTCTGAAGAATTTGCCATTAAAGAAAACGCTCAACTGGCGTACTACAAAATACAGAACGATCAGGGCAGCAGCTATCAGGTAGCCAACACCTTGATCCATCAGGCAAATCGTAGTGTAGTGAATACATTCACACTGATCTTTAGTGGACAATTAGTACGAAATAACTTCGGAATAACGATTGATGGCGAAAATTGTGCATCCCATTTTTATGGCCTGTATGCGTTGAAGGGAAATACATTTGCCGATAATCATACTGTAGTCGACCATAAAAAGCCTAATTCGTTCAGCAATGAATTATACAAAGGGATTGTAGATGATAATTCGAAATGCGTTTTTAACGGGAAGATTTTTGTCAGACCCTATGCACAGAAGACGAATGCTTTTCAATCCAACAGGAATATTCTAATCTCAGATGCTGCTACTGTAAACACCAAACCTCAGCTGGAGATTTGGGCTGATGATGTGAAATGCTCACATGGGTGCACCACGGGGCAATTGGATGAAGAAGCTGTATTCTATTTACAATCAAGAGGTATCTCGCGCACGACTGCAAAGGCTATGTTGCTTTACGCATTTGCCGCGGAAGTGCTTGAACCTATCCAAAATGAAAAGCTCAGAGTATATTTTGATCAATTGATTTCCGAACGCCTGCACAAAGACTTTTAATCATGAGCAGCCTTGTGGAGCCACTCGTTTTGAATATTGAGCAAATCAGAAATGAATTTCCCATTCTTCATCAGCAGGTGAATGGAAAGCCCCTTATTTATTTTGATAATGCGGCCACCAATCAGAAACCAAGGCGAGTTATCAGGGCACTGACGGATTATTATGAAAGCTATAATGCCAACATTCATCGTGGCATCCACACATTAGCAGAAAAGGCAACACTTGCGTACGAAGACACGCGTCTTGCCATGCAAGGATTCATTCACGCCAAACATGTTGAAGAGATTATTTTTACGAGAGGTGTTACGGAGAGTATCAACCTGGTTGCCTCATCTTATGGAAGATTCTTTCTGAAAGAAGGAGATGAGGTTATTATTTCCGGTTTGGAACATCACTCTAACATTGTTCCATGGCAAATGATTTGCAAGGAGAAAAAGGCCCTGCTAAAAATTGTTCCCATCACTGAAATCGGAGAGATTGATTTGGATGCTTACCATGAACTCCTCTCTTCAAGGACAAAGATAGTCGCGGTTAATCACGCATCGAATAGCTTAGGAACAATTAATCCTATCAAAGAGATCATCGAGTTAGCCCATAAAGTTGGTGCCGTTGCATTGATAGACGGAGCGCAGGCAGCAGCGCACTTACAAATTGACGTTCAGGGACTTGACTGCGACTTTTATTGCATTTCCTCTCATAAGATGTATGGACCAACAGGGGCAGGCATATTATATGGTAAAAAAGAACTTCTCGAAAAAATGCCTCCGTACATGGGCGGTGGTGAGATGATCAAGGAGGTGACATTTGAAAAAACCACCTACAATGATATACCTTATAAGTTTGAAGCTGGCACACCTAACATTGCAGACGTAGTCGCATTAAAGGAGGCGGTAAACTTCATCAATGATCTTGGTAAAGAAAATATTGCTGCTCATGAATCTGGATTGCTGAAGTACGCTGAAGAGAAATTATCAAGCCTACCCGAAGTTAAATTGATCGGCTCTTCAAAAAATAAAGTAAGTGTACAATCATTTATTGTTGATGGCATTCATCATTTTGATATCGGGCAAATGCTTGATACAAGAGGTATTGCCGCGCGAACAGGACATCACTGCACCCAGCCGTTGATGAAACGTTTGGGAATTGAGGGAACTGTAAGGGTTTCATTTGCTGTCTACAATACAAAAGCCGAGATTGATATGTTTGCTGATAGTCTTGAGAGAATTTGTAAATTCATGAAATCAAAAACCGGGAAGCTATGAAAAATGAAGATAGGATTGTTGAGTTATTGGCAGAAATGGTTTTTAAACAAGACCAACTTGTTGAAGAAATAAAATTAGTAAAAAGCGAAATCGGTGCAGTAAAAAGTGAAGTCGGTGGAGTAAAAAGTGAAGTCAGTGGAGTAAAAAGTGAAGTCAGTGGAGTAAAAAGTGAAGTGAGTGGAGTAAAAAGCGAAATCGTAAAACTCAATCTACAAACAGCTGAAAATACCAGAGCTATACTTAAACTTGCAGATAAGGTAGATACAATTGCCGATTTAGAAAATAGGGTGACCAAAATTGAAAGGGTAGTCTTCAAATGACAATTAACGACATCCAGAACGAAATTATAAATGAGTTTTCTCTTTTGGATGGAGATATGGAAATGACTGTCTTTTACATTATGGAGCTTGGACAAAAACTCCCAACTATGGCGGAAGAGGACAAGGTTGAAGAGAATAGTGTGAAGGGTTGCCAGTCCAAAGTATGGCTAAGTGCAAAGAACGAAGGTGGTACCCTCTATTTTTCAGCAGATAGTAATACGGCCATCACAAAGGGATTGGTAAGTCTATTGACCCGAATCCTTTCTGGGCAAAGACCAGAAGATATTTTAGAAGCCGAATTGTATTTTATGAAAAAGATAGGTATGGAACGGTTTATTGGAACTCAACGTTCTAATGGCTTTGCCGCTATGATCAAACAGTTTAAACTTTATGCACTTGCTTTTAAAACTCAATTGGAATTCAAATCATGAGCGAACTGGCAGAAAATAAAGAAGCAACACCAACAGTAGTTCCACAAACGGACTTACGCGACAAAGTGCTGGCAGCTTTGAAGAGCATCTATGATCCGGAAATTCCTGTTGATATTTATGAGCTTGGCCTAATTTATGAAATCAGTGTGTATCCTGTCAATAATGTTTTCATTCTAATGACCTTAACCTCCCCTTCTTGTCCTTCCGCTGAAGTCATTCCGGTAGAGGTGGAACAAAAGGTAAAAGAAATTGAGGGTGTTAGCAGTGTGAAGGTGGAATTGACGTTTGATCCCCCTTATTCACAGGATATGATGAGTGAATCGGCCAAATTGGAACTCGGTTTTATGTAATTGAAGTTTTAATTAAGGCAAAATTGAAGTTCAAACAAATGAACATGAACCTTGAAGTCAAAAAAACTGTTTAGCCGTAAATGTATAATTTTGAATAGTGAATCTTAAACCTTGAATTAATATGTATCCAGAACAATTAGTAGCACCCATGCGCTCAGATTTAACTATGGCCGGATTTAAAGAGTTAAAATCAGCTGAAGCTGTCGATCGGGAATTAAAAGATCAAAAAGGAACAACCCTTTTGGTTATCAACTCAGTATGTGGTTGTGCAGCAGGTGCAGCCAGGCCCGGAATTAAATGGGCTTTACAAAATTCTGAAAAAAAACCAGGTCAGCTTACCACCGTCTTCGCTGGTGTAGATACTGAAGCTGTGGCAAAAGCCCGCGAATACACATTGCCCTATCCACCATCCTCTCCGGCAATTGCACTTTTTAAAGATGGTGAACTCGTGCACTTTGTAGAGCGCCATCACATTGAAGGAAGAAATGCCCAGATGATTGGCCAGCATTTAGTTGAAGTGTTCGATGAGTTTTGCTAGGTGCAAACTTAAGGTTCAAAATTAAAAAATTGGACAACCACCAATTTTCAATATTGAATTTTGAATAGATGATTAAAAACAGAAATTATTCATGCCGCTCCTTCAGAAGTTGAGAGCGGCTTTTTAATTTCAACCAAAATCCAATATGTCAAACCAGTTCAATGACCTGGGCCTCGGTTCAAAAGTAAAACGGCTCGTCAATAAGAACGGAACTTTCAACGTTAAGCGAGTAGGGCTTGGCGTAAGCGCGGTCAATCTATATCAAGACCTTGTCAAAATGTCTTGGCTTAAATTTCTCGTATTGGTCGTTAGCACACTCTTTCTGATTAATATTTTATTTGCTCTTACCTACCATCAGATTGGCATAGAAAATTTTTCAGGAATGATACCGGGAGCCTTCATTGATAACATCTTACAATGCTTCTTTTTTAGTTTTCAGACTTTTACTACTGTTGGGTATGGTCACATCGCTCCACGTGGAAACCTTCTGAGTTTAATAGCCTCTTTAGAAGCAATGACGGGACTAATGATTTTTGCAATTATTACCGGGCTACTATATGGACGTTTTGCAAAGCCCTCTGCTAAAATTCTTTTTAGTGAAAATATTTTGATGGCGCCATTTGGTGATGGTATAAGCCTTCAGTTTAGAATTGTGAACAAACGCAAGAGTACCATTATGGATATTTCTGCCAGGGTTATTTACTCGTATCAGGAAAAGGGAAAGAGCAGGGTTTATCTACCATTGGAATTGGAGCGAAGCCAGGTTACACTATTCCCGTTGAACTGGACGATTGTTCATCCTATCACTGAAAAAAGTCCGCTTCACGGAAAGGCTTATGAGGACATCTCAAAAGTTGACACAGAGTTCATTATTGTCGTAAAAGGATATGATGACACGTTTAGTCAGGATGTAAACTCAATTCATTCTTACCATTATGAAGAAATGATCTGGGGCGCAAAGTTTGATCCGATGTATGATGTTAATGCAGACAATTTTGTGGAATTGGATTTCAGCAAACTGAGCTCTTACCAGATGCTTGCTAAACTTTAAATTGCGACAAAATATCAATTTCTAATTGCGAAACGCACTCTTCCAATGAGAGTTTGGCTGTGTTGATTATTATATCTGGGTGTAAGGGTTTTTCATAAGGTCCATCAATACCCGTAAAATTTTTGATTTCCCCCAATCGGGCTTTTTTGTACAATCCTTTTACATCCCGCAATTCACATACCTCTAATTCGCAATCAACAAAAACTAGAAAAAATCTATCACGGCCGATAATGTTACAAGCTTTCACTCTGTCCATCTCAAAGGGTGAAATAAAAGTAGCCAGCACAATCAGACCCGAATCTGCCAAAAGCTTAGCAACCTCTGCCGCCCTTCGTATATTTTCCGAACGGTCCTTCTCTAAAAATCCTAAGTCCGAATTAAGCCCTGATCTAAGTTGATCTCCATCAAGAAGATAAACTTTCTCGCGATTATTTTCCAACTTTTTCCTCAGATGAATTGCCAAGGTTGTCTTGCCGGAACTTGGCAGTCCAGTAAACCAAATTACCACTCCTTTTTTTTCTTTATCCATGAAATCTCAATCACTGCCAAGATGCAAAGATTTTTTTATAGTTTAGCCACAAGGAACACTTGCAGAATACTGCAAGTAGAAAACAACTGATGGAATCACCGTGGAAGCCTTTTCTCAAAGAGAATATTCTCAACCCTTACCCAATGTATCAGGAGTTGAGAGAGAAGGATCCTATCCACAAGACACGGACAGGCGAATGGGTGATAACACAGTACGAAGATGCCAAGGCAATTCTGAAAGAGGATCTCTTCAAAGTGGGCAACCGTGCAGAGTGGCTCTCAAAAGCATCAACCCAACACATGGATAAATGGGAGTCATTTTCGGTTATTGTTGATGCCCTGAAATCATTTGTTGTCTTCAAAAATCCTCCTGATCATACATTATTGCGAAAGTTTATTATGCAGGCCTGGAACGACCGTGAGGTTGACCAGATCATAAACGAGAATATTGAAAGTATTTTTTCCGGAATTGATACAACAAACTTTGACCTGGCCACTGAGCTGGCAACACCACTGCCCGCGATGACAATGACACGTATTCTGGGCCTCCCCATGGATGATTATCTATACCTCGAAGACTTGTCGCATAAAATGATCCGGTCGCTGGATCTGTATTTGACCTTCCGGCAAATAGAAAAAATGGAAAAGGCGACAAAAGAATTTATCGAATACTTTGAACGCCATGCAACTCAAAAACTTTCCAAACCGGATAACAGTCTTTTGAGCAGGCTGATCCACTTGTATAAAGAGACACATCAAATACCTCATCATGAGTTAATCGCCAACTGTTTCTTTCTTTTTATTGCCGGTGAAGAAACCACAGCTGGTCTGATCGAACTGGGGCTGTACCATTTAATTGCTCAAAAAAAACTAAACCCCGATTTAAGAGATTCTCAATTGCGCGCATCTGCTACCGAAGAACTTCTTCGGTACGATTCACCGACACAGATTGTTGTAAGAATGGCATCGGAGAATTACGAACTACGTGATCGCATCATTAAGGCAGGTGACCCGCTAACAATTTGCCTGGGTGCTGCCAACCGCGACCCAAATAAATTTGAAAAACCGGATGAACTTGTTTTAACACGAAATCCAAATCATCATCTTGCGTTTGCAACGGGCATACACCGCTGTCTTGGTGACTGGCTGGCCAAAAAGGAGTTCGAGGTCTTAACTGGTAAACTGGTAACCAGGTTTAGTTCATTCGCTTTACTTGACCAACCGGTTTGGAAAGAGAATCTCAATATGCGCAGTTTACAATCACTTCATGTATCTTTCAAATAGAATATGTCAACTATCCAGGATTTTATTCGCCTAAAAGTTGCGGAAACGCTGGGAATAAATAGCGAAGATGTTAACCCCGATGAGGAATTCATGTCGCTGGGCCTGGATTCCATGCACGCCATTTTTCTCTTGCATGAAATTGAGAAAGAATATGATGTGGAAATAAATCCTCACTCCTTTTGGGAGCATCCAACCATAAACTCATTTTCAGTAAACCTGGAAAAGCAACTTGCTGCTAAATCATAGCTCCCTTAAAATAATATACTCGTATTGGTAATCCTTTTACCGTAAACCCAATAAAATACATTTTATATGGGCGCCATACTGCTTCTGTGACCTTTTTGTGAAGATTTTCGTTTTCCGCCACAACATAAACTCCGATCGGCTTGTCCGGATCAGATGTTGAATCCTCCTCTAAAGCCTGTAGTGACTCAAGTGTAAGATGGGTATCAAACCCCAGCACACGATTTGATTGTGCAATGAAACAACGGTATTCGTAGAACCAATTGTTATTTAAAGTCTGTAGTTTTCTTTTCACCGCAGTACTGGTGGCTATTATATTTTGGTTACCATCGGTTGCCACCATAATCAATTCGCGGGAACGCTGCTCCAATACTTCCTCATTGATCAGGACGTTTTGTTTTTTCCAAAACTCCATGGCTTGCTTCTTAATAAACGAATCATTTTTGCTCCAGACTTTATGAAATTGGATTTCACGTATACTCTTCATGACAATTCACGAGATAGTTGCTCCTTTAAAGTAATATGCACGGATATGATAGCCCTTACTGGAATTTCCGATGTACACCAATTGTGAATCATCCCAAATTGCTTCTCTCCCATCCGCAATAAGGGGTACGTTCTCGACATAGACTAGTATACCAATCATTTTTTCCGGTTCCTCATTTTTATGAACTGACTCTAGAAAGTCCCTTGTCTTCATGATTAGGTCAGTTACCAATCCGGGGGTTTGGTAGTCTGATACAATAGTGATTTGAATCACATACAAATAGTTTCGGAGGTGTTTGATATAGGCTTTTCTCGCAGTTGACATACCTACAACTTTATCCCATTCATTTTTAATACCAAATACAGGTTGTCCACTATTCCCTTCGATTTTTATTCCTTCCGTGCCAGGATTAATTTGTAGCATAAGCGTTTTAATCATTTCATGCATTTCTCCAGGATCCTTTTTCCAAAGGTTTTCAAATACCAGATTTTGAGAATGATCGTTAGTCATAAGTGATGGCTGTCAAATATCGCCTGGGTTATTGCCATTAATGAAGTAAAGAGCAGACAAATTGCTAAGAAATTTCCAATAGTCTATACTTCCAATAATAGTATCCAGATGAAAGCAATTGTTTGTAATTAAAAAATGCCCTATAATTATATGGAAGTCTTAAAAAATGCAGGATAGAATGGAAAGGACCGAATTGCTAAAATTTATCAAACAAGCTATCGCAAACGAAACGGGAGAAAGTGTTGATTCAATTGATGAAACCCAAACTTTTCAAAGTATGGGGTTGGATTCATTGAATTCCATTGTGGTCCTCAATGAAATTGAAGATAAATATAAGATAAGTCTTAACTCGCTGTCCTTTTGGGATTATCCAACGCTTGGCGCTTTTACAGATTTTCTTTTAAAGGAACATATCAGCTAACATGGCGACCCAACGGCTGTGGACACCTTACAACCCCGGGCATGTTATTGATCCCTATAAGATGTATAAAAGGCTTAGGGAAGAAGACCCTGTACATTTATCGCAGACAAATGAATGGGTCATTACCCGTTATACAGATGTTAAGTTCGTCCTTAAAAGTCAGGAATTCAGGAGTGGAAACCGATTGGACTGGCTTTCAAAGGGGGTACAGTATTTCAAGAATCAGGATGAAGATTTTCAACATATCTCCTCCGCCATTAATTCGTTTCTCTTGTTCCTTAATCCGCCTGATCATACTAAAATACGGAGCTTTGTAACAAAAACATGGAATGATCATAATGTGGAAGCAATGATCGCAGACAATGTCAATCAGCTATTGAGTAAACTTAATCCTAAAGGATTTGACTTAGTAAAAGAATTTGCACAACCCTTTCCTGTTTTGGTTATTTCAGAAATCATGGGCATCCCCAAGGAAGACTACCTTCAATTGAAAAGTGTTGCGGTGAATATGCAGCGGTCGCTTGATCTGTATCATACCTACAAAGAACTTGTTGAACTGAACAAGACGTCCAAAATTTTTGTAGAGTATTTCAAGAAACTCATTAGGTTAAAATCGGAAAGGCCGGACAATAGTCTGATCAGTAAACTGATACTTAGTAATGTCAGCCATAATTACAACCTTGAAGAGAAACATCTCATTTCAATCTGCATTTTCCTATTTACTGCCAGCGAAGAAACTACTGCTAACACAACTGGCACTGGATTATATAATCTAATCTGCAATCCGGAAAAATATGCATATCTCTATACTTATCCTGAGCATATACCAAGTGCAGTAGAAGAATTGCTGCGGTTCGACTCACCTGTCCAACTCTTAGGAAGAATTGCTAAAACTACTATTCCTCTTGGCGATAAGGTGATTCCGGAAGGGGCCGCATTAACACTTGTCCTTGGAAGCGCCAATAGAGATCCCTTGCAGTTTAATTCACCCGATGAATTAGATTTATTGCGATCCCCGAATCATCATGTGGCTTTAAGTTCTGGCATTCATTATTGCCTGGGAGATTGGCTTGGCCGCATTCAGGCTAAGATAGCTCTACAATTATTTATGGATAAATTCCCCTCCTTAAAACTAGATGACCAAAAATTATCCTGGAATAAGAATCTCGCAGTGCGTGGACTTCAATCGTTACTGGTTAGTGCAGCGTAAGGGCAAATTTATTAGTATTGAAAATATTCATTTGAAATTCCGAAGTATGGCGACCGAACTTCCACCTTTTTCTTGTACATATTCACCCAATATGCCGGAATTATTAATGCGGTTGAATTGCTCTATTGCTATAAGTACCTATCAGGCAGGAAAAGTGATTTTCATAAGCGCTAAAAATGCACAACAACTTATTCAACTCCCCCGAAGCTTTAAAAAGCCAATGGGTATTGGCCTGCAGGATAATAGAATGGCTATCGCAACTCGCCATGAAATAGTGATTTTACAGAACACCCCCGGGCTGGGCCCAAAGTATCCAAAAAAACCAGATACATATGATGCTTTGTTTATGCCACGGGCAGTTTACTATACAGGCGAACTGGATATTCATGACCTCCATTGGACAGCTAAAGGCCTCCTGGCAGTAAATACGCGGTTTTCATGTCTCTCTATTATTAACGATCAGTATAGTTTTATACCCGTTTGGCAACCAAACTTTATTAAATCGCTTGAGCCCACTGATCATTGCCACTTAAATGGTTTGGCATTGTTAAACGATAAACCAAAATACCTGACTGCCTTAGGTCTTACCGATGCCCAGGGTGGTTGGAGAGTAGGTAAGGCCAACGGAGGCGTACTTTTGGATGCCGACTCTCAGGAAACTATTCTGCAAAATCTTGCCATGCCTCATTCACCACGCATTTTCGGGAAAGATCTTTTTGCATTACTATCTGCAACCGGTGAGTTGATCAAGATTGATGTGGAAGCGGGGAGGTATGAAGTTGTTCAAAAATTCAACGGATTTGTCCGCGGCATGGATCGGCTAGGCGATTATGTGTTTATAGGTCTATCCAAACTAAGAACAACCAGTAAAGCATTTGGTGATTTACCAATCGCCTCCAGATCAGTGTTTAGTGGAGTGGTAGTTGTGCATTTGCCATCCGGAAGAGTGGAAGCACACATAAAATATGAAAACAGCGTGGAAGAGATTTTTGACGTGCGCGTATTAAAAGGTATGAAGCGGCCCGGAATACTGAATCACTATAAAGATGAACACAGTATGCTTATCACCATGCCACAAGGAAATTATTGGGCTCAACTGCCAGACGAAATTGAAAACAATGCTGACTCTGCGGACAAATCCTAAGAGCTTAAATTCTCGCTCCTTCAAAATAATAAACACGGATGTGCCTCCCCTCTTTGTCTGTGCCAATAAATACCATTTTGGAAGCAGGCCATACGGCTTCACGTCTAAATTGTTGAACCTTAGGATTCTCAACAAACGTCAGAAGCCCAATACATCGGTTTGACGACACCATTTTGCTAAATGACTCAAGAAAATCCCGTGTCTCAACTATTACTTTGGAAGCCAGACCCGGTTGTCGGTATTCGGGAAGAATGATCGACCGGTACAAGTAAAAGTTATGGCTGTTCAATTGTTTAAAAGTAACTGTTGCCGCAGTAGAAAGCCCCACAATCCTCTTTTCCTTCTCATCTCTAACAATCAATACGACTTGCTGTGCACGTTCTTCCGCAGCAAAGCCGGCTCGCAACATTTTATTGGTCGACCAGAATTCCATGACTTCCTTTATTAATGCTGGGGACATCTTTAGCCACACATTTTCAAAATACACTTTGGCATCGAATTCCGTACCCTTGACAATCTTGCCTAATTCAACCGCTTTTCCATTCAAACTCATCAAAACCCTGAATGACTTTCGATCAATAAATAAAAAAACCTTATTCGTAACCTGGTCAACCAGTTCTTGCCAATAATTCACATTCCATTGGGCTGGATCTTTTAAGGGAAAAATCAACAAGGTTGTTCCTCTCGGTTTGGTATGAGAAAGCTTCTCTGAAAAGAGAGGAACATCACTCAGTATCTTCTGATCCGTAAATTCCGCCCAGTTAAAGGCAACATGGTAATGTTCATTCTCCGCCCCCGTGGAAGTAAAAAGTTCTACATGATCTCCTAAGCGAAGCGTGCCAAGCCTGCCCATACCCTGTCCGCCAACAGGCGAACGCTTTTTATCCGTGACAGCCTCTTTCTCTTTGTGAGAAAATGAAAAGTTCATCCACCCACCTCTAACATGTTCCCAGGACATTCCTGCTCCATCATCGTCAACCTGAATGAAACCAGTACCTATATTTTGGTAGTATTCGCTTGGCGCTTGTTCCTTTGTATTCACATCAAATTTCACAACACTTGCATCCGCATCGTATGAATTTTTTACTAATTCAGCAATGGCTGAGGCGGTATCTCTGATAATCTCGCCACCCAGTCGCTTGATAAGGGAAGCACGAACATTAAATTGGAGGCCCTCATTTTTGCTCTTCATGGTCTTTTGGCACACTGCCATTTAAAAAAAATTTACTTTGCAAAACCTCACTTGAAGGTAATAATCATCTACTTTATCTTTGTATATTAAGGATCAACTCATTATATCTGAGTGTGATCTGTTAAAATCAATCTATTTAAGTCCAGGTGTTAGTAAATTCACTCCTCTATTTGCCTCTTGAGAGATAGCAGCACCCATACGATAAAAAGTAAGTCAGTAATCAATTTCAATTTTTTATCACTACAGGTGGTAACCAAATATCTATAAATTGTATTAAATTTCGGTGTCTCAATTTATATCATTTCAGGAAAGTCAATGAATAACATACTAGTTCAAATCTATTATTCCACTTCCTCTAAATATATTAAATTTAGAAAGAGGCTGGATAAAAGTATTTCCACTGGCAAGTTCAGGCAGTTTACTAAAAGAAAACAAAGCCAACTCCTGCATAAGATTGAGCGGCTGCGCAGGCGAGTAATGCAGTTGCAGACGCAACTTAAACTTGCTGCCGCAGGCGCGACCATCAGTTTGTTCTTAAATACATCCCCGGTCCAGGCGCAAACTAGCCTGGGTCCTTTTGTAGTACCCCCTCCCCCTTTACCTTTTGTCCAGAAACCAGTACCAACTTTCGTTGATTTGGATGGCGATGGCGATTTAGACCTGGTAGTGGGAGATCTTGATTCGTACAGCTTGCATTACTTCAAAAATACAGGCACATCTAGCAAACCCAATTTTGAAGAAATTTCAAACGTTGATTCAGCGTATCCATTTGGTAATGTGGGAAGTTTGGGATCAGTGGCCGATGAATATAAGTCCTGGGTGCCAGCATTTACAGACGTTGATGGCGATGGCGACTACGACTTATTATTGGGTGTGGATGAGCGTAGCCCAAAATACGGAACTTACGATGGACCAACATACTTCTTTCGAAATATTGGCTCCGCCACGTCTCCTGATTTTACTTCTGAAACCGGGTCGACTAACCCCTTTGACGGAATTAAGTCATTGAGATATGCTCACCCCACCTTTGCAGATCTTGATAATGATGGAGATAGCGATTTACTCCTTGGAGGATATTACAGATCTTCAACATATGATTACCTCATTCAATATTGGGAGAACACAGGAACCGCATCGGCCCCCGCCTACGTACAAAATACCAGCATCTCGCTTGTGCAAAGAGAAGCGGGTAATCATCTATTCTATGATAACCCTTCCGGGCGTGATAATCCTGCAGCCTTTGCCGATCTTGATGAAGATGGGGACCTTGATTTTTTCTTTACCATTTCCGATGGTACTGGTTACAACTATTCTGGCAGCTTTGACATTGGCAGAATTATTTACCTGCGGAATGATGGCGATTCATTTAGCCCTTCATTTAATGGCATCTTTCCAAGTACTTCCGCCCCCGTTGATCCCACTCAAACTGGTCCCTGGATGGAAGATCCGGGCAATCCTGGAAAGTACCTGGGAAATCCTTTTGATGCGATTAACCAAATCACCCCTAGCAATTTTAATGGCTATACTTCCATTGCCTTTGCTGATCTTGATGGCGATGGAGACCTGGACGTAACGGTTGGTTATGATATTAACGATTATTATGGCAACGCTCAGGTATTTGTATATTACGAAAACACCGGCCACGGTTTCTTTGTACAAAAGCCTATAAATGGTGATGTTGGTAACCCTTTAGAAGGGATTGATGTTGGGGAATATTCTAGCGCTTCCTTTGCCGACATCGATGGGGATGGCGATATTGATGTTCTTGCCTCTGGTAATAGGTATGGATATATTGGTGGATGTGAATGCTACGGAGATATTCCAGAGTTAATTGTTTTTGAAAATGATAATGGCGAATTCGTTGAGCAGGGATCTATAGAAACCGATTTTTCCAACCTGGGGATTAAACCCAACCCCGCTGCCAAATTAATTGATGTAAACGGAGATGGGCGACTTGATTTAGTCGTTCCCGTTTTTGATGAAGATAATGATAACGATGGATATGTACAATATTTTGAACAGGATGAGTATGGAGAATACAATGAAGTTACCGGATCTGATAATCCATTCGATTTTATCTCTTTTAATAACCAGGCTTATGAAGTAAATCTGGATTTAGGTGATCTGGATGATGATGGGGATTTTGACCTTATTATAAGTAGTGTTGATGATGAGCTGTCTGCTTATAAAAATACAGGCACCGCACAAATTCCTGAGTTTACATCTGAGCCTGCATGGGAAGCAGGATTCCTAACTACATTTGATTTCATTCCATCAAGCCCAAAATTGATTGATCTTGACCATGATGGAGATTTAGATATTATTGTAGGTAAGTATGATTTATGGTATTACGAAAATACTGGGACTCCTGCAGCACCTGAGTTTACTGAATATGATCCAGGTGAGGTAGATAACCCCGTTCGCAACGTTCTAGAAGGCTTCGCTAACATAGTGGCCACTCCAAGTTTATTTGATTCGGATGGAGACGGTGACGAAGATTTAATTTCTGGTAATTACTATGGAATTTTCTCCTTCAGTGAAAATGTAAACACTTCTCCGGTCACAACCATCCCGGCTGGTACGGTTACGGTCATTCCAGGAGTTACCGTTCATATTGTTCCCACTTTAGACATAGTCGATGAAGATAACGACCTGATTAGCCAGGCCATTGTTTCTATAGAAGATTTTCGTCCAGGTGAAGAAATTCTTGCCTTCACGCCATTGGAAGGTATTACGGGATCGTTTAACAATATCACCGGTGTATTAACATTGACCGGAAAAGCATCTATCAGTGAATACAAAGTAATATTAAAATCGATTACGTATCAATACATTGGTCCTTCAAGCGGTGGCAGAATTTCTGCAAACAGTAGCAAATCTTCCAGCGGCCGGACAGCAGACGTTGATCTAAACAGAGTAATTACCTTTAAAGTGCTGGATCAGGATTTTACCAATGTAGCACTCCAGGCAGTTTCAGTGGCAGTCTCCTCTGTTACCGTTCCGAAGAAAGTACCAACACTTCTTCGGCCAGGTAACGAATCTACCTTTACCCCATCCAGTGGCCCGCAAGTGATTGCCAGTGGTTTACTGGTATCAGCAGCCTACATTGACAACTTGCAATCGGCTCGCGTCTTTATCTCCAACTTTGTGGCGCAGGATGAATTGATCTTTGTCAACCAAAACGGCATTACAGGAAATTATAATGCGGCTACTGGCGAACTGTTATTAACAGGTAGTTCCTCCGTGGCCAACTATCAGGATGCCTTGCGCTCGGTTCAGTTTAATAACCCAACGCTTGCGTTTACGCTTGTAAGCCGTACCATTGAGTTCAGTGTAAATGATGGCACTGTCTCCAGCAATGTGTTGCCAACTGCAGTCAATCTTGCCAATCAATCTCCATCGTTATCGCTCTCCACCACCAATCGCTTTTATGGGTCCGGGGACCTGGTTATTGACAACAATCTCAATGTAATTGATACTGACAATCCAAACCTGCAAAGCGCTGAGGTGGTAATCACCACAGGATTCCAATCTTCGGAAGATGTATTGGCATTCACTGACCAAAGCGGCATAACTGGTAGTTACAACAATGTGACCGGGGTGTTAACGCTAACGGGCTCTGCCACAAAAGCAGAATACCAAACTGCACTTCAATCAGTGATTTATAAAAACAGTAGTGTCACACCAAACAAAACTGTGCGCACCATCACCTTCCGTGTAAATGATGGCAATTCGTTCGGAATTATTTCATCACTGGTATTAAATTATAATTCTGCACCGGTCATCAACGTACCAGCTCTTACCGGGGAGGTTGGGCAAAAAATTTCGGTTGACCTCACCCCCCTCATCAGCGATCCTGACAATAATCTAATTTTCTCCACGATTAAAATACTTACACAACCTACAAGTGGTGCAACGGCTTTGTTAAGTTCAAGTCTCCTGTTAACCATCGACTATGAGGCATTTAGTTTCGCAGGTAATGATCAACTTACGGTGGAGGCCTGTGATGTGGCGGGCACATGTACTCAAAGTGTGGTCAACATTACAGTGAACAATGTTCCACCAGCTATTAATGTTGCCCCTGTCGAAACTGCAATAGGTGGGCTTGTGTCCATTAGCCTTACGCCATCGATTTCCGATTCGAATAATAACCTGGACTTATCATCCCTTACCATTAGTCAACAACCTATTAGCGGTGCGCTCGCTATCATCGATGCAAGCAACACGTTAGTAGTGGATTATACAGGAGTCAATTTCGCTGGCACCGATAATTTAAAAATTACTGTATGCGATGCCGTGGGTGCTTGTATTGAACAAACCGTCACCATTGAAGTAAATGGTGACATTGAGGTGCACAATGGTATGTCACCCAATGGTGACGAATTAAATAAATACTTCGAATTAGGAAATATTGTGGCACTGGAACCCAACAATAAAGTGAGCATCTATACCCGTTGGGGCGATAAAGTGTTTGAAATTGACAATTATAACAACCTTGACAGGCGCTTTGAAGGGATAGGCGATAATGGGAAAGAGTTAGTTTCAGGCATCTATTTTTATAAAGTAGAATTTACAAGTGGCCGAAAAGAATTGGAAGGATATCTCACCATTAAACGATAACATCATGAAGAAGGTAATCTTGCTCTTTTTGTTTTGTGGTGTTGCTTCGCTTGTATTGGCGCAGCAAGATCCTCTCTATTCACAGTACATTAATAATCCGATGGTGATTAATCCTGCCTATGCCGGACTCAATGACAAATTGAATGCCTCCATCTCCTACCGGAATCAATGGGGAGGTTTTGATGGAAGCCCAACAACCGTAAACGTAAACAGCCATATTTCTCTTGTGGACAATAAACTAGGCGCAGGAGTTCTGTTAATACAGGATAATATTGGAAGTATTAAGAATACTGAATTGCAAGCAGCATTTTCCTACAAACTAAAGCTGCAGGATAAGACGTTTAGCTTTGGTATGCAGACGGGTTTTATCAATTTTAGAAATAATTACAGTTCACTTAATCTCTCTGACCAGGCTGATCCGGCATTCGTTCAGAATGAAAATATTACGCAACCCAATCTTGGTGTGGGTGTTATTGTCAAGGCTGAAAAGTATTTTATTGGGCTCTCTGTGCCTCGTTTGCTTAACACCAATATCAGTAACGTAAGTAACAGCACCCAGGAGTTTCAACTGTACGACAAGCATTACTACCTCTTTGGTTCTTATGTTTTTTACCTGAATGAAAGGCTTCGTTTAAAACCTTCGGTCTTGTTAAAAGGGGTAAAAGGATCCCCGCTTTCAACCGATCTGAACTTTAATATTAACATTGATGAGAAATATGCTGCCGGTATTTTCACGCGTAATTTAAATGCCTTCGGTCTTTTGTTGCAAGCTAAATTCCTGGATAAATTTCGTTTAGGATATACCTTTGAAGTACCTACCAGTAATTCGGTAGGGGCCAGATTCAATACACATGAACTATTCTTTGGCATAGCTATGCCGGTGCTTAATTTCCACGATAGAGCCATCAGTAACTTCTAAGCTAAAAACCGCTAACGGTCAAAATAATTCTGAACCTTTTTACTAGGTTCATGTTTTATTAGCTGACCATGAAAGTAGCCGTATCCCGAAAGGAACATTTTAATGCAGCCCACAGGCTGTTTAATCCATCCTGGTCCGACCAAAAAAATGAAAGCGTATTCGGGAAGTGCAGCAATCCAAATTACCATGGGCATAATTATGAACTGATTGTGACTATTTTGGGTGAACCAAATTCTGAAACAGGTTACGTGTATGACATGAAATTGCTCAGCGATTTAATAAAGGAGCACATCACAAAACAATTTGATCACAGAAACCTTAACTTAGATACCGCCTTCTTTAAAACCCTTAATCCTACTGCCGAAAATATTGCCATTGTAATCTGGCGGATTTTGAGGCAACACATAGATAATCAGTATGAGCTTAAAATTAAACTCTATGAGACAGAAAGAAATTTCGTTGAATATCCTGCCCATTAGACCTCAGGATGAGGATGATGACTATCGGGTTTATTCCTATGAAACCCCCATGCGAACAGATGCTTTTGAGTTGTCGGATGAGGAGAAAATTGAAAAGATAGAATCTCATTTCCGCGAAATAATGATTGTCCTTGGATTGGATCTGCGCGATGACAGCCTGAGCGGGACACCCAGGAGAGTGGCAAAGATGTTTGTCAAAGAAGCCTTTAGTGGCCTTAACCCCGTAAATAGGCCAACTGCACGCCTGTTCGAGAATAAGTACAATTATGACCAAATGTTGGTGGAAAAAGACATCACCTTCTTTTCTCATTGCGAGCACCACTTCGTGCCCATTTATGGAAAGATACATGTTGGGTATTTTTCATCCGGCAAGGTCATAGGATTATCTAAAATCAACCGCTTTGTTCAATACTTTGCAAAACGGCCTCAGGTACAGGAACGTCTGACGATGCAGATTGGCAAGGAACTGGAGCGTGTCCTTAAAACTCAGGATATGGCAGTGGTAGTGGATGCCAATCACATGTGTGTGGCTTCAAGGGGTGTTGGCGATACCAACAGTAAAACCGGTACAGCCTATTTCTCAGGCAAGTTCAAAGACGAGAATGTGAAGCGGGAGTTTTTAAACTATATCAATGCCAAATAATAGGCTGTAGGCAAATGCCAATAGGCAACGGTTAGATAAAATTAATAACCCAGCACTGCGCATTGGCTACTGTTTGTTAACCGAATTCCTTCGGATTCTAACCTAATTTTGTAGATTAGCAACATCAATTAATCTATTCATTATGGTATTCGATTTAGACATGATCAAGGTCACATACGCAGCAATGCCGGACCGAATTGCCAAAGCCAGAAAAGTAGTTGGCAAACCTCTTACCCTTTCAGAGAAAATCCTGTATTCACATCTTCACTCCGACCAAAAGGTAGAGAACTTTGGTCGCGGAAAATCATATGTGGACTTCGCCCCTGATCGTGTAGCAATGCAAGATGCTACAGCACAGATGGCGCTGTTACAATTTATGTCAGGTGGAATACCAAAAGTGTTGGTTCCCTCCACCGTTCATTGTGATCACCTGATCCTGGCAAAGAATGGAGCTAAGCAAGATCTTGCTGATTCTATAAACGCCAGCGGTGAGGTATTTAATTTCCTTGAATCTGTCTCCAATAAATATGGCATTGGCTTCTGGAAGCCAGGCGCTGGTATCATTCACCAGGTTGTTTTAGAGAATTACGCCTTTCCGGGTGCCATGATGATCGGTACCGATTCACATACGGTAAACGCGGGTGGCTTGGGTATGGTGGCCATAGGTGTGGGTGGTGCTGATGCAGTTGATGTAATGTCTGGAATGGCATGGGAATTGAAATGGCCAAAATTGATTGGTATTAAACTAACTGGAAAGCTTAGCGGCTGGACTTCATCTAAGGATGTCATCTTAAAAGTGGCAGGTATACTAACTGTTAAAGGTGGAACAGGTGCCATCGTTGAATATTTTGGTCCTGGTTCACAATCTCTTTCCTGCACAGGGAAAGGAACTATTTGTAATATGGGTGCCGAAATCGGAGCAACCACCTCAACGTTCGGCTATGATGCGAAGATGGCACAATACCTGAGAGGCACAGAACGCTCAGAGGTTGCAGAACTCGCTGATAAAATCAAAGAGCACCTCACCGGTGATCCTGAAGTATATGCTAACCCGGAGAAGTATTTTGACCAGGTAATTGAAATTGATCTCTCGACTTTAGAGCCACATGTCAACGGGCCTTTCACGCCAGATCGTGCGATTCCGATTTCCAAATTTGCAGATGAAGTAAGAAGCAACAACTGGCCCCAACGATTGGAAGTTGGATTGATTGGTTCATGTACGAATTCTTCTTATGAAGACATTACACGTTCAGCTTCTTTAGCAAAACAAGCGGTTGATAAAAAATTAAAAGCAAAAGCAGAATTCACTATTACTCCTGGTTCGGAAAAAGTGCGTTATACCGTAGAGCGTGATGGCTACCTGGACATTTTTGGTAAAATGGGTGGTGTAGTGTTAGCCAATGCATGCGGACCTTGTATAGGTCAATGGTCTCGCCATACTGACGATCCTAATCGTAAAAACTCCATCATCACTTCTTTTAACAGAAACTTTGCGAAAAGAAATGATGGTAATCCAAATACTCACTCCTTTGTAGCCTCACCAGAGATCACCACCGCTTTTGCCATAGCCGGTGATCTTACTTTCAATCCACTTAAAGATTCTTTACTCAACGAAGATGGTGTGGCTGTGCGATTGGACGAGCCAAAAGGAGTTGAACTGCCACCTAAGGGTTTTGATGTTAAGGACCCTGGCTACCTGGCTCCTGCGAAAGACGGCAGCAAAGTTCAGGTGAACATTGACCCTAAATCAAAACGGCTGCAGGCACTAAGCCCGTTTGCCCCCTGGGATGGCAACAACTGGTCTGACTTGAAACTTCTGATCAAAGCAAAGGGAAAATGTACCACAGACCATATTTCCATGGCTGGCCCATGGCTTCGCTTCCGTGGCCATTTGGATAATATTTCGGATAATACCCTTACGGGTGCCACGAATTACTTTAATGACAAAACAGATAATATCAAGAACCAGTTGACTGGACATTATGGGCCAGTTCCAGCCACCCAAAGAGCATATAAAGCCGCTGGCATTGCTTCTATTGTAGTAGGTGACCATAACTACGGAGAGGGATCATCTCGCGAACACGCAGCCATGCAGCCCCGTCATTTGGGCATTAAGGTAATCCTGGTGAAATCCTTTGCCCGAATTCATGAAACAAATCTTAAAAAGCAGGGAATGTTAGCGATCACATTTGCGAATGAGGCTGACTACAACAAATTTCAGGAGGATGACAAGATCGATTTTACGGATTTGGTTTCTTTTGCCCCCGATAAACAATTAACCCTGGTTCTAAATCATAGAAACGGCAGCTCAGACACCATTAAGGTCAATCATACATACAATGCTGGACAGATTGGATGGTTCAAAGCAGGATCTGCGCTGAACTTGATGGCCAAGACAATTGCCGCTGGTAAAACTCCGAATAAACCGGCCGTGAAGAAGGCAAAGGCTGCTAAAAAGACAGCAAAGAAGACTTTGAGAAAAGTAGCGAAGTCGCCTAAGAAGCTTGCTAAACGAAGCAAAATGCCCGTTAAAAAAAGAACGGTGAAGAAAGTAGCTAAGAAAAAGCCGGTAAAGAAATCAGTAAAGAGAAAAAGATGATGTAAGCAGGAGGTATTGAGAACTAGCTATGTCTTTGGCCAAGCGATTGCATAACCATTCTGAATTCATTCAGTATCATAGCAGTCGCCCCCCAAACGATTTCACCTTCAATTTCAAAATGAGGTGCCATTAAGGGATACATTTTGGCAGCCAGAATTTCCTTCTTCCGTATTGCATCTTCTTTAAGAAGGTCCTCCAGATTTCCTTCTATTATCCTAACTACTTCAATTGGGTCAGCTAGAAAATTTGGCTTCTTTTCTGTAAAAGCTATCACGGGTGTCACCTTGAAATTGCTGGGTATAACAAAAAATTCGGTCAGTGTACCAATCACTTTTATGTCCTTCCGGGTAATTCCGATTTCTTCTTCGGTTTCGCGCAACGCAGTATCAATAGCATCCTCACCTGCTTCTGCTTTCCCACCTGGAAAACTAATCTGACCCCCATGGGTTCCTAAGTAATCAGGTCGTATCGTTAAGGGGAAATTAATGCGGTCTCCATTACGATACAAAAGGATTAAAACGCTGCCAGGTTTTGGTGGAGTGCTGTGCTCAAATTTTGGCTTGACCGCTCCAATTGGCACCGCGCGTAAAGGTTCATGCGCCCTGGCGCCCGGTAAAGGCTGCCGTAGTCTTTCTGACAAAAGGTTAGTATCAATATTCATTCATGATTTGGCTAGCTCCTGGTGTCGGCTTCGAAGTTAAAACCGTGAAGTTGAAATAGGAATTATTTACATTTCCTTATCAAATCTGCTGTCAACATTTTATCGCCCAGCATTTCTGATTTATTAAACTGATCACAAGAAAGTTTATGCTTTCCGTTTTTAAGGTAAGCCATGCCTAAGTAGAAGTGAATCTTGTCGATAAAAGGATCCATGTCAAGTGCCTGAACCAACAATCGTTCGGCAGACGCAAAATCGTTCGTTAGCATATAATAAATTCCCTTGTTGCGATACGCCCAGCCATTGTATGGATCAAGTGTAATGCCTTTGTTTATATCGGTTTCAGCTTTTTCCAGATCGCCCAAACTGAGATGAATAAATCCTCTGTTGTTAACAAAATAGGGTTCATCAGGCGCGAGAAAAATTGCATGATTAATCAATTCCATTGCTTTGGGATAGTTTTGCAATTCAACCTCCACCAGCGATTCTGTGTTGTAAATAGTAGCCTCTTTACCATCAATTTCTTTGGCCTTGGCTAAATCGGCTTGTGCTGACTCAAAATCTTTCATATAATATTTTACAGTCGCACGATTGACGAAATACTCAACCTTTTTTGAATCCAATCGTACCGATCTATTAAACGCTTCCAATGCAGACGGGAAATCGTGCAGTTTCGTAAAGACTAGGCCTTGTGTGAAATAGGCTACTGCTGTATCAGGCTTTGCCTGAATCACTTTGTCTAAATCTTTTAATGACCTGTAATACTCCTTCATTTCATAATACGTATTAGCCCTGTTGAAGTAGGCATTCAAATAATCTGAATGGCAGGATATAGCCTGTTCATAATTTTCAATCGCTCTTTCAAATTTTTTCTGATTAAAATAGATAGTTCCTATGTTATTCAGGGCATCGGCAAAGCAGGGATCTATCTTAAGCGCTTCCTTGTAATACGCAATAGCCTGACCCTCATCGTTCTGTTGCAACATCTGGTTTCCTTTCGACAAAAACCTTTGAAGTTTTGTCTCATTAGATTCAGCACATGACAATAATAAAATAACTGCAACACACACGACAAGGCACTTATTCATAATCTTGATTGTCATTAAATTGCATGATCCTACTAACCGCGAAATCTCCGGTATTGATTATCAGTCAAATTGCCATTTTTAGCAGTCCGACTGCAATTTACGAACTCTATCCCACTCAACCCCCAAACGTTCATTAGCTTTAGAATCCATGAGCGATTTTAATCACTTAAATTTTGATTATTTGAAATGAATTCCTTTCTTTGATCCATCGATCGAAAATGAAAGCAACTCAAAACATCCACGGCCACCATCACCATGCATATTGCATGACCGGCAAGTCTATGTTTTGATTAATTTTATAGAAAAAATTATGAAAGGCTTGCCAAACTTGGTAAGCCTTTTTTTTTAACCTCACCCCTAGCCCCTCTCCAAATGGAGAGGGGAAGGCTAAGATTAAATAGTATGAAAACAGTATTAAGAATCGCTATTCAAAAATCTGGTCGTCTCCAAGAGGAATCGATTGCCTTATTGAAAGAAACAGGGTTATCATTTAGCAATGGCAAAGACCAGTTGAAAGCCCAGGCGGGAAACTTTCCGGTTGAAGTGCTTTTTCTAAGAGACGATGATATTCCACAATACGTTGAAGATCACGTGGCTGATGTTGGGATTGTTGGGGAAAATGTTTTCGTTGAAAAACAGAAAAAGAACACATTGGTTAGGCGCCTTGGTTTTGCCAAGTGCAGGCTGTCCATTGCTGTACCTCGATCTGAATCTTACGAAGGCACAAAATCCCTTGAGGGCAAAAATATTGCCACCTCTTATCCTGTAATTGTTCAAAATTTTTTAAACCAGAAAAACATCACCGCTGGCATTCATGAGATTAGTGGCTCAGTTGAAATAGCACCGGGAATAGGGCTAGCCGATGCCATTTGTGATATTGTGAGTACGGGCAGCACGCTACTAAGTAATGGTCTAAAGGAAGTAGAGGTTGTCATGCAATCAGAGGCTGTGATCATTGCCAATGCAGAATTAGAAAGAACCAAGAAAGAAATACTTGATAAACTTCTCTTTCGGATTGAGGCAGTTAAATCCGCTAAGAACAACAAGTACATACTCTTAAATTGCCCTAATGAAGCAATTCCCAGGATAATCAGCATGATCCCTGGTATGAATAGCCCTACTATCATGCCTCTCGCCAAACCGGGCTGGTCATCTCTCCACTCTGTGGTTAATGAAAATGATTTTTGGGAGAAGATTGATCTGTTAAAATCGTTCGGTGCTGAAGGCATTTTAGTAATACCCATAGAAAAGATGATTGTCTAAGAAATATTAATTGAAGAAATTAGTGAAGACCGTAATTGAGCCCCCTATTGTCGAATGGCCCAGACTTTGTCAAAGGCCACAGCTTGAACTCGATTTTCTTGAGAGTACTGTCAAAAACGTGTTGGTCCGGGTGAAAAATTCTGGTGATCAAGCTCTTCAAGAAATAACAACTCAGTTTGACAAAGTCCGTCTAACGGAATTGCACGTGACGGATATTGAAATTGAGAATGCGGTTAAAGAAGTACCTAAAAACCTAAAAGAAGCCATTCGCACAGCAGCTCGTAATATTGAAATATTCCATGCCGCTCAAAAGAGAGAAATCAATCTCATTGAAACTATGCCAGGAGTAACATGCTGGAGAAAAAGTGTCCCTATTGAAAAGGTTGGGATCTATATACCCGGTGGTTCTGCTCCCCTATTTTCAACAGTATTAATGTTAGGCATACCAGCCAGGCTAGCAGGATGTACAGAAGTTGTTTTATGTTCGCCACCAGAAAAGGATGGGCAATTAAATAGTGCCATTCTTTTCGCAGCCCAACTGGTGGGCATTAAAAAAATATTTAAAGTGGGAGGAGCACAAGCCATTGGAGCAATGGCCTACGGCACCGAAACAATCCCAGCCGTATATAAAATCTTTGGACCCGGAAACCAGTATGTAACAAAGGCAAAGCAGATTGTTAATCAGGAGGGCATCGCAATTGACCTGCCTGCCGGGCCCTCCGAGGTGATGGTAATTGCTGACGGTACTGCCAACCCTTCTTTTGTTGCCGCTGATTTATTATCACAAGCAGAACACGGGCAAGACAGTCAGGTCATATTAGTAACCACAAACGAAGAACTCGTAAATAAAGCCCTGCATGAAATTGCCATTCAAGTAGAAAAGCTTCCCCGAAAAGAAATAGCAAAAGAAGCTTTAAAGAACAGTATTGCTATTATCCTGAATTCGGATGAAAGCATAATTTCTTTTGCAAACCAATATGCACCCGAGCATCTTATTATTAATACAGCAAACTGTGATGCGCTAGCCGAGAAGGTAGTAAATGCAGGGTCGATTTTTTTAGGGCCTTATTCACCAGAGTCAGCCGGTGACTACGCCTCGGGAACGAATCACACTTTACCTACTAATGGTTATGCGAAAGCGTATTCAGGTGTTTCCCTGGAAAGCTTCCTGAAATATATAACATTCCAAAAGATAACAAAAGAAGGTATACAAGTTTTAGGTCCAGTGGTAGAAATCATGGCTGAAGCTGAGCAACTTAGTGGCCATGCAGAAGCCATTAGGGTAAGAAGTAAATAGAAGAAGTAAGAAGCAAATGTTAATAGATATAAATTCCTTAGTCAGAAAAAATATAATGAAACTTAAGCCGTATTCGTCCGCGCGCGCTGAGTTTCGGGGGACCGCTTCCGTTTTTTTAGATGCCAACGAGAACCCCTACCCTTCTCTATACAACCGCTATCCCGATCCTCACCAGCTAGCTTTAAAGAAAAAAATAGCTATCCTCAAAAATGTAAAGGCAGAACAAATTTTTTTGGGTAATGGAAGTGATGAGCCCATCGATTTATTAATTCGCGCTTTTTGTGAACCTGGCCTTGATAACGTATTGATCCCTACGCCTACCTATGGAATGTACACGGTGAGTGCAGAGATCAATGCAGTGGAAATAAGAACGGTGAAACTAACATCTGAATTTGACATTGATCAATTGGCAACTGAAGGAGCCTGGAATAATAAAACCAAACTCCTGTTTTTGTGTAGTCCCAATAATCCCACTGGAAATTTATTAAACAAAGATAGAATTGAATCCCTACTTCAAAGATTTTCAGGACTCGTAATCATAGACGAAGCATACATTGACTTCACTGACTATGCAGGGTTTCTTCCATTGCTAAATCGATACAATAACCTGGTTGTTTTACAGACGCTATCAAAAGCCTGGGGCCTGGCCGGCATCCGATTGGGAATGTGTTTTTCGAATGTGGAGGTCATCAACGTATTAAATAAGATTAAGCCACCCTATAACATAAACAACCTCACCCAAAAAATAGCACTGGAATCACTTGAAGAAGTGGATCGAAAGGAAAATTGGGTCAATGAAATTAAGATTCAGAGGGAGTTTCTTCGGAAGGGACTTGATAAAACTAAGTTGGTTATAAAAGTATTTCCTTCAGACGCCAACTTTCTTTTAACCAAAGTGAAGAATGCCAAAGCGATTTATGAACGATTAGTGGCAAAAGGAATTATAACCAGAGATCGTTCCAACGTTGTTTTGTGCGACAATTGTTTGCGAATTACAGTAGGCACTCCTGTTGAAAATAGAATTTTACTAGATGAATTAAACAAGGCATGAAAAAAGTACTCTTCATTGATCGTGATGGCACATTGATTTTCGAACCAGTCGCTGATCCCCAAATTGATAGTCTCGACAAACTTGAATTTATTCCTGGCGTTTTCACGTGGTTAAGTAAAATTGCAAAGGAAACAGATTACGAATTGGTAATGGTAACCAACCAGGATGGGCTAGGTACCGCGAGCTTTCCGGAAACAACCTTTTGGCCAGTTCAAAATAAAGTGGTCAAGACATTGGAAGGAGAAGGCATACAATTTTCTGCAGTGCATATTGATAGATCCCTTCCACACGAAAAAAAAACCACACGCAAACCGGGGACAGGAATGCTTACTTCCTATTTTTCAGATCAGTATGACCTGAAAAATTCCTTTGTCATCGGAGATCGACTTACTGACCTTGAACTTGCAAAAAATCTTGGTGCCAAAGGAATCCTACTCAACGATGGAACCCTGCTCGATAAGATTTCAGCAAATGAGCTTAGTGGTTTTTGCCAATTGGTAACCTCCTGGAACGAAATATATAAAGCTGTACTTCCAAGACGCCTTGCTCAGGTAAGACGTACAACGAAAGAAACAGACATTCAAATTACTGTTAATCTTGACGGTACTGGGAAATCTAAAATTGATACTGGGCTTGGATTTTTTAATCATATGTTGGATCAACTGGCACGCCATGGCCAGATTGATCTCGAAATTACGGTTAGGGGAGATCTGCACCTTGATGAGCATCATACGATCGAAGATACAGCCCTTGCTTTAGGAGAAGCTTTCCTAAAGGCCCTGGCGGATAAAAGAGGAATTGAGCGGTACGGGTTTTGTTTACCTATGGATGATTGCCTGGCTCAAGTAGCACTCGACTTTGGTGGAAGGCCATGGCTTGTTTGGGAGACAGAATTTAAACGAGAGAAAATCGGAGAAATGCCAACGGAAATGTTTCCGCATTTCTTTAAGTCTTTTTCAGATGGCGCAAAATGTAACTTGAATGTAAAAGCGGAAGGCACGAATGAACATCACAAAATAGAAGCCATCTTCAAAGCCTTTGCAAAAGCTATTAAGATGGCGGTACGAAAAGATGAAAATAACAATCAACTACCCACTACCAAGGGAACACTTTAGAATAATAGTAAGATATAAGTAATAAGGAGCAAGAAATAAACATGAAAGTTGCGGTTATTAAGTATAATGCTGGGAATATTCGTTCTGTTTCTTTTGCATTGGAACGCTTGAGTATCAATTTCTTAATTACAGATGATTTGGAAGAAATTTCCATAGCAGACAAAGTGATTTTCCCCGGAGTTGGTGAAGCCCGTTCGACAATGAAGTACTTAAATGAAAGAAATTTGGATAAATTGATCATTAACTTAAAACAGCCCGTCTTAGGAATTTGTTTGGGTATGCAACTCATGTGCAAATATTCAGAAGAGAATGATACAAAGTGCCTTGGAATTTTTGATGAAACTGTAAAACTTTTCAAACCCACATTGGAAATGAAAGTTCCACACATGGGCTGGAACCAACTCCAATCCGTTAATGGCTGGCTGGATCGCTCACTTGAAAATCAACACGCTTATTTTGTTCATAGTTACTACGTGCCGGTCAATATCAATACGTCTGCAACAACCGATTACCTGACTCCATTTAGTGCAGCGATGAGAAAAGATAATTTTTACACAGTTCAATTTCACCCTGAGAAGTCAGCCGCGGTGGGCGAAAAGGTCTTGAAATGTTTTCTTAGTCAATCATGAAACCACTTTGGAACTCATTAATTAATTTTCTACATGAGGATTATTCCTGCCATCGATATTATTAACGGAAATTGTGTCCGGCTTACCCAGGGGGATTTCGGCAAAATGAAGGTCTACCATGAAGATCCCGTTAATGTCGCACTGGAATTTCAAACAGCTGACCTGGAATTTCTGCATTTAGTAGATTTAGATGGAGCTAAAAAAGGAAGTGTTATGAACTGGGATGTGATAACTGATATTCAAGCTAAAACCGCATTGCATGTTGACTTCGGAGGTGGTGTTAAAACAGAAGAAGAGGTACAACGATTGATTGACTTAGGGATAAGTCAAATAAATGTGGGCAGTCTTGCTGTAAAGGAGCCAGATAAATTTATAGCCTGGCTAACTAAATATGGGGGTGAAAATTTCATTCTCAGTGCTGATATAAAGAACGAAGATGTACTTATAAATGGATGGCTGGAATCCACGGACTTGCGCCTGTATGACTTGGTCAACCGATTTATTGACCATGGACTTGAGTATTTGACCTGTACTGATATCAATACAGATGGAATGCTGAAAGGGCCTAATTTTGATTTATACAAAAAACTAAAAAAGCGATTCGAGGGCCTTAAAGTGATTGCCAGTGGTGGAGTAAGTTCTATCGAAGATTTAGTGGAGCTAAAAAAAATAGACGTACACGGAGTAATAATTGGTAAGGCTATCTACGAGGGGCATATCAAGCTTTCTGAGTTAACAACCTTTCAAAAAGCATAAATTAAAAAATCCATTGTTAACCAAACGTATCATTTCCTGTCTTGATATCAAAGATGGCCGCACCGTAAAAGGCGTAAACTTTGTAAACATCAAGGATGCCGGGGATCCGGTTGCACTGGCTGCGCAGTATGCACAAGAAAGTGCGGATGAATTGGTTTTCCTGGATATTTCAGCCACTGACGAGAAACGCAAAACTTTTGCAGCTCTGGTAAGAGAGATTGCCCGCCACATTAATATTCCCTTCACGGTGGGGGGTGGCGTTAATAGCCTTGAAGATGTAGCCCCCTTATTGGAAGCAGGTGCTGATAAAGTGTGTGTGAATTCCGCTGCTGTTAGAAGACCCGAACTTATCAATGAACTTTCTAGTGCCTTTGGTGCACAGTGCATTGTTTTAGCAATAGATGCTCGTAAAATTGATAACCAATGGATCGTACATACGCATGGTGGTAAAAGAGCAACTGAAAAAACGTTATTTACGTGGGCACATGAAGGACAAGAACGGGGAGCTGGCGAAATCTTATTTACAAGTATGAATCATGATGGCACTAAAATTGGATTTGCCAATGAACCGTTGAGCAAACTTCACGAGTTACTTCAGATATCCGTTATTGCCTCCGGAGGGGCAGGTTCAATGGCGCATTTCACGGACACCTTTCTTCTCGGAAAAGCAGATGCCGCACTTGCAGCCAGTATTTTTCATTTCGGTGAAATTAAAATTCCAGATCTAAAAAATTTCCTAAAAAAAAGAAACATACCCATACGGGTTTAATAAAAACACCAATGAATCCAAACTTCGATAAATTAAATGGCCTTATCCCTTGCGTGGTGCAAGACTCTAACACCTCAAAAGTTCTCATGCTTGGTTTTATGAATGAAGAGGCCTATCAAAAAACAGTTCAAGAGAAACTCGTCACTTTTTACAGTAGGAGCAAAAAAAGACTATGGACAAAGGGTAAGACCTCTGGGAATTACCTTGAAGTGGTGGAGATACTTGAAGACTGCGATCAGGATACACTGCTATTAAAAGTTATCCCAAAGGGACCCGTTTGTCACACAGGAGCCGACACCTGCTTTACTGAAAAGAATGAAAGCAACGAAATTCAGTTTCTTGAAAAAATTATCCTCGATCGAAAGAACAATCCAAAGCCAGGTTCCTATACAACCAGTCTCTTTGATTCAGGGATTAATAAAATTGCGCAAAAGGTAGGAGAAGAAGCAGTGGAACTGATTATTGAAGCGAAAGATCAAAACAAAACCTTATTTCTAAACGAAGCAGCTGATCTGATGTATCACTACCTGGTTTTGTTAGCTGCAAAAGGTCACTCATTCAGTGAGGTTAAAAGTCTATTGTTACATCGGCATGCAAAATGAATCACTTTGCAGATACCGGGCAGAACCAATTCATCATTCTATCCAGATTGTCGCACAGATTGCATCTCCTCTTTTTCAAAAGATTGTAATTTGGGTTCATAGTAGACATTTATTAATTACGGTCATGAATTTAATCAAAAAAATTGATGGTTACGAATTTGTGGCATACCATCACCCTGAGTATTCCGAAAGTGAAATGCTACAACGCAGCAAAGATTTTTATACCTGGATGAACCTTCGAAGAACCGTAAGAGATTTTTCAAGTCAGCCAATTCCAATTGAGGTAATTCACAATATCATTCTTACCGCCTCCACTGCTCCGTCAGGTGCGCATAAACAACCCTGGACGTTTTGCGTGGTGAGCGATCCTACCATTAAGAAACAGATTCGCAAGGCTGCCGAAAAAGAAGAGAAAGAGAGCTATGACAGCCGTATGAGAACCGAATGGTTGGAAGACCTGAAACCACTACAAACGAATTGGGAAAAACTATTTCTAGAAACCGCCCCCTACCTTATTATTGCATTCAAGAAGGTGTATGATATATTACCGGACGGAACAAAACGAAACAATTACTATGTCAATGAATCAGTTGGAATTGCCTGCGGCTTCCTGTTAACCGCTATTCATCATGCTGGACTGGTTGCCCTCACCCATACACCTAGCCCTATGAATTTTCTTTGTAAGATCCTAAATCGCCCTGAAAACGAAAGACCGTTTTTGCTCATTCCGGTTGGCCACTTGGCCGCAGAAACATTTGTCCCAAACCTAACAAGAAAGGGATTAGATTCAATATGTGTACATTATTGATTACTAAAAACCTGCTGGGTAGCAACTTTTGGGTAAATCTTCATGTAGGATAATCTAGTGGTTATTGTCTTTCTCCGATGCATTTCAGAATGCTCGCCTTCTATAAGATCGCCAGAGCTTGCAGCCATAGAAAAATCGTAGTCAGAGCCATCAGGCTCAATATGCTTGTATAAATAAGCTTCTCCTTCTGCCAGCGTACTCACCTCACCCACAATAGGATATTTGTTTGCCACGTGGTAACTCAACGAGACTTCAATGAAATCACGTTTGGCCCCTGGCCAGTCCTTTATAAAAGCAACCCGTGCATAATTATCTTTGCGTTCCACCACCTTCACTTTTTGGCGACCAGATAAAAACATCTTGCTGGTTTTAGTAATCACACATGATACTGAATAGATGCCTTCCAGTTTATTAATGCTACCAACCTCTTTACCCAGGTATCGGTGCATCAGATCTTCAAAATCTACTTCCTGATAATGAGGTTTTTTAAAAATGCTATTGGATTTTGACTGGGAGAAGGAACAATGGGCCGCCAAAGTGAGCAGCAGAAACAAGGAGAACAATTTCGTCTTCATAGCCAACTTGATGACTCAAAATTATACAAAAGTTCGGCCATTTGTAATGGCTGTGCGAATGTATCTCTACGCTGGCATAAATACCAAATTCAGATTCTTGGTGTAGAAATTTCAGCGCGCGTAAATTCAGTTTTTAACCCAAAATCAGGCAAGTTATTTCAAAAAGAGTCAATTACTGCTGCATAGGGTAGCATGCAATAGTCGGGTGCCTGGTTACCTTGTACAACACGAAAAATTCACTGGTCGGCCACGTAGATTTATCCTATGGTAAGGCAGATTCAATATGTGGGTCATTTTCACTAATGTCTCCACTAAAACTACGGCATGAAAAAAGTTACTTTGAGTCGGACCATCTAATTCTTCGGGAAAAGCTTAAGGTAAGTGAGTTTATAGGTGATGGTGAAAGAACCATCATTTTCTGTTCTCACGCCTTCCAGAATGTCGTGGGCTCTGTCATAGGTAAAGGTATAAGAAACAACCCGACCCCTAGATTCGAAATGTTTATATACCAGAATGTTTCCTTCCGTCATACCGGTAAACTCACCACGTATCGAATAAGACGGAACATAGTCCTTATCCAGTGGCACTTCCAGGTACTCTCTTCCACTGGTATTTTTGTCTTGTATAATTGCTACCTCGGAGTAATTCTCCTTGCGATCGACAATTTTCTCTTTTTCTGCAGACGATAACTTGCCTTTTCCTTTTTTCGTGACCAGGCTGGATACCGAATAGATACCTTCAATGGTACCCACGCTGGTTTTGTCCTTCGCGAAATACAACTTTACAATTTCATTGAAGTTTATTTCCTCGTAGGGATTAACCTTACGGTTTTGCTTCATTTTATAAAGTTTCTCTATAGAACAAGAAGAGGTTATCGTGACAACCATAACTATCCAACTAATAGCCGCTTTTATCTTCATTTAAAAAATAATATTCTCATACTTGCCATTTGAGTACTTGCAGCAGGATAGCCTGCCGCTCAAAGCTGCGGGTTTAAAAAGTGATTTACCCAATAACATACGCACGCATTCTTGAATTCCTTCCGTTATACTCGGATGCGGGTGCACACACTCAGCCAGTTCTTCTATGCCTTTATCCATAGAGATTAACAATGCCACTGCTTGTATGGCACTACTGGCATGATGGCCAATTATTTTCATTCCAAGGATTTTCATGTGGTCATCGTTTGTCACAAGCAGCTTAATAAAACCCTGTGTATTCCGTTTCGCAATGGCGCGGGGGATTGTGCTGTAATCCAGTGTTACCACTTTGTAGTCTATTTTCTTTTCCTTCGCAGCTGTTTCGTTTAGCCCCACACCTGCCACTTCTGGGCTTAAAAACATAATGGTGCTTATATTTTCATATACCAGCTTACGCTCCGGTTTACCGAAGATTTTCTCCACGGCATATCTGCCCTCCAACTCACCCACATTCACTAGTGAAATATCAGCTGTAAGATCACCCACTGCATAGATATTAGATACATTAGTTTGTGTATCATTATTGTCTATACCTCGCTTGCTAATATTAATCCCCACTTTATCATCCCACAAGTCTTCGAGGTTGGCTACCCTCCCAACAGAAACGAGGGCCTTTTCGACATTAAAAGTCTCACGGCTTCCATCGGTGTATTCCAATTCATACTCTACCCTTCCGTTTACGATCTTCATTCCAACAAGGTGGGAGTTGCGGTGAACAAGGACACCGTTATTCTCCATGTTCCGCTCCACAATACGCACTACGTCTTCGTCTTCAAAGGGAAGTATCCTATCTCCCTTATCAATCAGATGTACTTTTGTACGGCCAAAACCACTGAAAATAGTCGCATACTCGCAACCAATTACCCCGGCCCCCACAATTACCATACTCTCAGGAAAGTCTTCCATCTCTTCTATCCCTTCGCTTGTCATAACAATTTTTTCATCAATAGGCAATTCAGGTAAATATCTAGGGTGGCTGCCGGTGGCAAGAATAATGTTCTCGGCATAGACCACTTGCTTTTTTGCACCCTGCACAATTTCAATTTCATGTTGGTTCAGCAGTTTTGCTGATCCTACTTTGAACTCAAGCAGGTTTGCATATTGGGTTTTTTGTAGTTCCACCATGTGTTCCTCCAACATTTTTTTACGATCGTTTACCGCCTTGTGCACCTCCGATTGTATTTCCTTATAACTAATAGAGGGCGCCTTAATATCGTAACGTTTCAGTCGTTTATGGAAGGCTGATGCCTCACGTGAAAGTTCCCACCAGGTTTTAGATGATAGCGCACCATTGGTGACTCCTGCCCCTCCTACTTTATTTTTCTCAATAAGGAGTGTCTTCTTTTTAAAATCCAAGGCGCGCATTGCCGCTGCATACCCAGACGGCCCGGCTCCAATGATGACAAGATCATAACGGTTCATAGGTGTATTTAAATTTTGTAAAAATTAGGATATTTATTCCAATTAAGAAATAGATTCTAATATCAGATTATGCCTTTTACGTTAGTTAGGTCATTCACCAATTGCAGAAACAGACCGTTGGGCATGAATGCCGGCCATCATACAACGTACACTCCCGCCACCACACCTTTCGATTTTTGGTATTGCAATTGGAAGAATATAGCCAAACTTTGAAATGGCATTGATCTGGCCGGGCATAAGAGAATCGCATGCTTGCTGGGACATTATTACACAAGTTTCGCCTCGTGTATTCTCAACTTCAAACATATTGCCGGCAAATGATTTCATCTGATCAAAACTGATGGCTATCACCCGATGGGACGTGTTGGAAAATTGGGCTAATACCAATTCCTGATCCTCTTCCTTTATAATGGAATCCAGACAGACAATAGAAAACTTACTCCCCACAGACATCATCACATTGGTGTGATAAATTTGCTTTCCAGAATCATCAAGTGCTTCGAAAACAATTGGATGGTATCCCAGTTTATTGCAAATCTCTCGCAGTACTTTTTCATTTGTTCTCTCTGAACGACAGGCATAGGCCACCTGATTAGCATGATCAAATACCAGACTACCCGTTCCTTCCATAAACATGTTCAGTTCTTCATATCCAGAAAAATCAATTACTTCATTAATCTCGAAATGCGTTTTAAAAAATTCCACTATATCCAATCGCCTTTCAAGCCTTCGGTTAGGAGCCATCATCGGATAAAGAATAAGCTGGCCTGATTCATGAATTGAAATCCAATTATTCGGGAACAGGGCATCTGGCTTTGATGAATTTGGGGTATCATGAAAAATATGTACTTCAATATGATGTACGCGGAGTAACGAAACCATCTTATCAAATTCATTCTGCGCGCCTAAACTAACAATATCCTCTTCTATAACCGGTAGTTGAAAAACATTTGAACCTGCAGTCTGGTTATTGAACGTAAAGCTCATGGGCTTTACCATAAAAATTGAGGAAGGTGCTTGTCTCCACTTCATGACTGCAATATACTACAACGTTCCTTGCCTGAGCAATCTAATCACGGTAACTCCCCTGTACAAGGCTTGGTCTTTAATGAAACTTTTTGGAGAAGTAATTGAATTAGGAAAGACTCATAATCTGCTTTTGGCTAACTTTGATTCAAATAAAAGATGAAAAATCAATTATAACGCAATGGAAACCATTATTGAATTGGATAAAAAGCTATTTCTGCTTTTAAATGGCTTTCATTCAGATTCAGTCGATCACATCATCCTGCTGGCTACCAAAACACAATTCTGGACACCCCTTTACCTATTTTTAATTTATCTCATCTTTAAGAAATTCAACACAAAAGGATGGCTTGTCTTGGTCGGTGTGGCTTTATCCATACTCTTATCTGATCAAATAACCTCGGGCATTATGAAACCTTTCTTTGAACGCTTAAGGCCCTCACAGGATCCCTCTCTTCAGGGTCTTGTGCATTTGGTTGACGGCTACAAAGGAGGTCTTTATGGATTTGCCTCAGGCCATGCCGCTAACACCTTTGCCACTGCTTGCTTTGTTTGGCTCCTTTTCAAAAACCAATATCGATGGATCTGGACTATTTTTATTTGGGCAGGCTGTATGACCTATACCAGAATTTATTTAGGAGTCCATTATCCTGGAGATATTCTCGTTGGTGGAATTGTCGGGTTGGGCTGTGGATATTCGGGATACCGTTTTTATTGCTGGATAAAGAATAAGCTTGAAAAAATAAAAAACGCTCCGCCAACTGATCAAGGTTATTGATCTAACAGTCTTTTTACGTACTTGCCAATAATATCAAATTCAAGATTTACCCTATGGCCAGGCCTTATTTGATTGAAATTTGTATGCTCATAGGTGTACGGAATAATCGCTACTGTAAAGCCTTTAACTTCGGAATTGAAACAAGTTAGACTGACTCCATTTATACAAATAGAGCCTTTCTCAACCGTTACGTTTCCTACTAACGAGTCGTACTCAAAATCAAATAGCCAACTGCCCCCTACTTCTTTTATGGATTTACAAATCCCAATTTGATCCACATGACCTTGTACGATGTGTCCATCAAACCTTCCATTAGCCAGCATAGAACGTTCTAAGTTAACAAAGTTTCCCACTTTCAGGTATCCAAGATTTGATTTCTGAAGGGTTTCATCAATTGCTGTTACCCAATGCCTACCTCCTTCCGCTTCTGTTACCGTAAGACAAACACCATTGTGAGAAATGCTTTGATCTACTTTTAAATCTTCACTTATATTGCTCGAAAACAGAAAGTTTTTATTACTTCCATTCGTCTCTATTTTTTCAACCTTTCCTAGCGATTCGATAATTCCTGTAAACATAATTTCAATCCTCAAGGGTTAAAATTAACCAATTGTTGTTTATAGATGTATTGATGTACCTGTAGTGGACGCCTGTTAATACCACTTACTAAATAAGATGTATCTCCTTTTAGGTAGATCAACGACTCAACCTGGCCGCTTAGCAGAAGACCACTTTGAGATGGTAGTAGTACTTTAAATGATTTGGAACCTGAACCAAGAAGGATCAATCCCTTGTTTGCATTGTAATAGCCCGTTGAAACATCATAGGTATAATCATTTCCGGCAACCAAGACATCCTGAATCTTATCACCATTAAAATCATCCACGAGCATCTTTCGTATTGGGGCCACCTGGGCTGCTGATGGCAATTCTTGCCAGGTGAATTTGCCCTTATCATTCCAAAGAACGAAACTGGAAGTCGTATTCACATAGTAGGTTCGCTTGGCTGCTATCGTATCCGTATTAATAATTTCCTTTGCCGTTGTATAACTAAACTTTGTATAGCTGGTAAACGATTTTCTAAAGAAAGGCGACTGCGAGGCCAACTCGTCAAGATAATTTATTGGATACTCTTGCATGATACCTTTCGCGTCCTTCCAATAGGCTGTTGAAACCGGATCAATAAAACCGTTTTTATCCAGATCTATTGCATACACCCGCATCGGATATTCTTCAGAAATAGTAAATCGATTATTCAGCCCCAGGTTTCCTGCAAGGTAATCTTCATCACCATCATGATCGAAATCTCCCGCTGCAAGACTTGACCAAAGTCCATGCTTGCTTTCTATTTGACTATCTGTAACGATTTTTAAACTCTGACCATTTTCGTTCTTTAAAATCAGCAGTGAATTCCATTCGCGCGCTAAAAGCAAATCTTCCCATCCATCGTTATCATAATCCGACCAAAGTGCATCGGTGACCATATCTATATCAAAGGTAAATTTGTCATCTGCCTTCAATTTTCCTTCTTCATTAACCAGAAGATAAGAACGAAGTGCAACCGGGAAACCCCATTTCTTTACGCGACATCCAATAAAGACATCGCTATCTCCATCATGATCAAAGTCCATAATTCGAATGACAGAGGCCGGGAATGGAGGAAGTGGAAGTACCTCTTTAGCAAAGCCATCTTTTTCCTTGCGGTACAAGAAATGCTGGTATGCCTTTTCATCTTCAAGCGTATATCCCCCGGTAACTGCCAGAACATCGTTATCACCATCCTTGTCAATATCCAGGATTGCCAAATCCGATTCCTGGCCAGCTTTATCACCAGTTAATCCGGCTAACTCTGCTGGAACAAACCTTCGACCTTGACGAATAAATAACGCAGTGGGCTGCCCATTTGAGGCTCCAATTAACAAATCCTCGAGACCGTCATCCGTAAGATCTCCCTTCGTCATTCTTGGACCTATCTGAGAAAACTTATGTGGCATAATGCTTTGTCCCTGGAAGAAATCAATGTAGTCCTTTTCAAGATGAGTAAAGTCAATAATACCCTTAACCTGAGAAAATAAATAATTTGGATCTTTGCGAGGTAAATTAACATACGGTACTGCATCATCTTCGTTCAGTGTTACAACTTGATTTGCTTTTATTTGCTTCAAAACAGTCATCATTTTTCCAGATGGCCAGGTAACTTTTATTGAATCAACGACCGCTGATTTACCAAGACCAAAATGAAGTATAGGATCTACTGAGGATATGTATCCACGCGATAAAAATTTCTCTGCATACTGATAAGTACCGTTACTCCAAAGTTCAACCTTTGACCCTATGGCGGCCAAATTTGGGGTATTCCCTTTTAGTTCAATTCTGATAAAGTTGACTCCACCATTGATCTTTCCGATGGTATTATTGCGATATACAAACGCTGGGTCGTTGATATTATTGACCACATAGTCCAGGTCACCGTCCTGATCGAGATCAACAAAGGAAGCGCCATTAGAAAATGATGGTATATTCATTCCCCAGGCCTGGGTTTGATTAACAAAATCTAACTCGCCTACATTTTCATAAGCATAGTTGGGTACCTTCACGATAGGGATGCGGGCTATCATATGTGCGTCATCTGCTAAAGAGCCATACACCTGAGCCTTGTAGTTTGTAAAATCCTTATCTGTAAGATCCTTTGGAAATCCATTTGTAATAAAAAGATCCTTGTCCCCATCGTTATCAAAATCAGCAAATAAGGGTGACCAGCTCCACTCCGTCTGATATACTCCAGCCATTTGTGCTACCTCGCTGAAAGGCAACATCGTGGTATCCTGAAAGCCATTGTGAACCTGAAGCATATTTCTGACAAACTGGGGCTCATAGTTATACTTCTCATTATTCACATATACATAGTAGCTATTCCCATTAATGGTTTGCTTTTTTCTGAAATACTGTTCCGGCATCATGTCCATGGTAATGATATCGAGATTGCCATCATTATTCATGTCGGCCATGTCGTTCCCCATAGAGAATCTGGAATGATAAGAGAAATAATCTTTTGATTGATTACTAAATTTGCCATTCCGCTGATTGATGTATAGCAAATCATTCGCGATGTAATCATTTGAAATGTAAAGGTCGGGGTAGCCATCCTTATTAACATCACCCACGGCTATTCCTAAACCATATCCTTCAAAAACAATTCCTGCTTCTTTGGTTACGTTTTTAAAAGTACCATTTCCTAGATTCTGATAAAGTTGGTCGTTGTTTACAGCGCTTCCATCAGTTATTTTTATCCGATAGTTAGTCGGGACTTCTTTATTAATCACATTATTCAAAACATACAAATCCAGGTCGCCATCCAGGTCGTAATCCAAAAAAGCGGCATGCATGGAATAACCCATATCAGCTATACGATACGCCTCGGCCATTTCCTTAAACCAAGGTTGGCCTTCTTTTAATCCCTGATTTATCCACAATTGATTTTTACGTCTCAGGCTATCTTTACTCATAGTTGAGGTAAAATAAACGTCATTCCAGCCGTCTGCATTAACATCTGCCACACATACTCCGCTCAACCACTGGTCGCTGGTAAGGCCTTCAAAATTAGATGTGATATCCGTAAACATGAATTCACCTTTATTCAAATAGATCTTAGACACAATTTTATTCCCTGTGAAAATTAAATCGGGAAGACCGTCATTATTTAAATCTCCAATGCCGACACCTCCTCCATTGTACATATATTCATAGTGCATGATATTGAAACTGTCTTCTTCCAACACTATATTATTAAACTGAATACCAGTTACCTCTCCTTCGATTAACTCAAAGCGAGGTGTGCTTTTAAAACAAGACGAGAAAATGGTGGATAGAAAAAGAAGTAAGCAAATCCGGATTGAATAAAATCGGATCAGGTATAACGGAATTTTCATAAGTACAATGTTATCAATTACATATGGTTTAAAAAAAAGAAGCCGCTATAAAATATAGCGGCTCTCTTTTACTATTACGCTCTTAAAGATTATCTGTTCTGCTTCAATTTACCAACCGTAATATCAATTTGATCTTGCGGTATAGGGAAGTTTACATCTTCAGGTCCTACTGTAGCACTTCCATACAACGTAGACCGCAAAGTTTTTTCATAGGCAAGCACCCGATTTAATTCTGTCTGAACAATACCCCAACGTTGCAAGTCAAAATAGCGGTGACCTTCCATACCCAATTCAAGCTTTCTTTCCATGTAGAGGGCAGCTCTTGCATTCGTCTGCGTATCAAAAGGCGCCCCCGATGCAGGATATGGATTAATAACATAGTTCGCAGCATTGGTAGTGCCATCAGCCTCTTTAACAAAACCTGCAGAGTTGGCTGCTCGATTACGGATATCATTAACCTCATCCCTTGCCCCGCTCAAATCGCCCGTTTCAATCATACATTCAGCCAATAAAAGTTTTACATCGGCAAACCGGATCAAACGATAGCCATTTGCAGTCCATCCTGAAGTCCAGTTTCCAACTTCTGTTAACTGGCCTTCTTGTGACTTTTTATATACCTGCTTCATAGGGCTATATGGACCTGCATATGACTGATCACGGATCCAGTCCTGACCCGTATGAGGACCCCAATCGAGATAAGGTACTCCTCTTCTCCCTACTGTCCAGTCCAGGCGTGGATCAAGTGGGCCGGTATCTTCTGTGAAAGGATCGGCAACACCTAAACCTTGATCATCTTTTACAGGCTGCGAATTGTATGAGAAATCAAGCAAAGGAAGTCCCCCTGACGTTCTAAAAGAATTTACAAACTCATGAGCTGGCTGGAAGAACCCACAGCAACCACCTGGTGATCCCCCGCTTTTATAAGGGAAATTTAATACTTCGCCCCAGCCAGCATTCCAACCACCTGATCCATCATTAACAGAATACTGGACGGTATAGATAGCCTCAATTCCATTGCGATTGGCGGCATCGAATACATCACCGAACTTTGGCTCAAGACCTATGGGTGAGCCATCCGGGGCTGTTCCTGAAGCAATAACATCCTCCAAAAGTGTTTTCGCAGCAGCATAGTCTTTGTTCATTTGCATCTGGGCCTTCGCCAATAAAACCTTGGCAACCGTTCCATTAAAGCGGCCAACCTGTCCCATGTTATTTGGTAACGAGGTGCCTTCCTGCAAATCGGCAATTACTTTAGCGATAATGTCATCATCATTTGTCAGGGTGCTTTGGTCCGTGTTCTCGTCTACATAAGGGATCTTTGTCCACATTCTATAGGCCTCCAAATGATAATATCCCCTGAGCGTTCTGGCTTGTTTTCTGAACGACTCAGCTTCAGCGGTTGTCACTGCTCCTGAAGCTTCTGCCTCAGCTAAAACTGTTAGTGCAGAGTTGCAACGCGCTATACCATCATATACCGATCTCCATTTGATATTAATATAAGGGTTGGTAGGGTCCTCATTATATTGCTGGAGCGGGTTAATATCGGGTTGGTCACCAGAATCCGTACCCTTATTGGCTTCCAAGCCTCGTATGCTTCCGTATACCCAGTTTGAAGAAGCCGCTTCCCAGCCAAATCCGTTGGAGGCAACCCCGTCTACCATAGCGTATGCACCAATTAAAAGGGCATCCACACCATCCTTGGTCGCCAACACTTTGGCATCCAATGCACCATTTGGTGTAACCTCAAGAAACTCTTCTTTACATGAATTTCCAAAGACCAGCAAGATGCCAAACAACAGTCCTGCTTTAAGATTATTTTTTTTCATTTTCGATAATTTTTAGAATCCAATATTAACTCCAAGTATATACTGTTTTACGAGCGGATAATTTCCCTGATCCACACCAAAGTTGCGGTCATCTCCGTTGTTCACATCCGGATCAAGACCAGAGTACTTTGTTATGGTGAACAGGTTAATCCCCTGAGCATAAATCCTTGCGGTACTTAACCCAATTTTGCTAATAAGGCTTTTAGGCATGGTATAACCAATTTGAAGGTTCTTCAACCGCATAAACGAACCATCCTCCACATAATAGCTTACTGATTGTGTGTTGGTGGAGAAGTTTGACTTGTTAGATGCCTTAGGTGTAGTTGACCCTGTATTGGTAGGTGTCCAGCTATTAAGTAAATCCTTGCTCTTTTGATTCTGGAATGATGGCCAGAAATCCAACCACCACTTATTGTAGTTAAAGATGTCATTTCCTTGTGACCCATAAAAGAATGTAGTGATATCAAAATTCTTATACGTAACGCCCAGATTCAATCCATAAGTGAACTTAGGGTTTGGATTCCCAATAGACGTTCTATCGTTTGGATCAATGACATTATTACTATTATCTATGTTAGCATAACGGAAGAATCCAGCCTCTGCTCCTGCCTGTGTAGGAGCTCCCGTTACTTCTGCAGAGCTTTGGAATAGGCCTTCGACCTGATAGCCAAAAAACTCGGACATTGATTGGCCTACGATGTTCCTATTGAATGGTCCAATCCGTGAGGTTCCGGAATCAAAGAATGGGAGTCCTTCTGCTATTTTAAGAATTTCATTTTTATAGGTGGTCATCACAAAACTGGCATCAAATCTTAAATCGGATGAAAATACCTGCTTATACCCTAACTGAAGGTCAATACCTGTATTTTTCATTTCAGCGACATTGATAAAAGGCTGATCTGCAGCACCGTTCGTTCCCGGTATACGGGGATTATATAATAAGTCATTCGTATTTTTTGTATACCAGTCAAATGAAAGCTGGAATTTGTTATCCAATATTCCTGCATCAAAACCTATATTGATTGTTGTGTTTGTTTCCCATTTGGCATCGGGATTTCCAATTCTGGTTGGTCTGAAACCCTTCAGCGCAGAACTGCCAGCCCCATTCAAATCATAGTTAGAGTCTCCAACAGCTCCACCAAAGAGAAAGAACTGATTCTGAGGGGAAAGTGCCAACTGATTACCCATTGTGCCATAACTACCCTTGATTTTCAAATCCGAAATAACATCAACTCCTGACAAGAAACTTTCTTCACTAATCCTCCAGCCGGCTGAAACAGATGGGAAAACACCGTACCGAAAATCAGCACCAAATCTTGAAGAACCATCCCTTCTCACTGTGGCACTTAAGAGGTACTTATCGCTATAGCTATAATCTGCACGCAAGAAAGTTGAAACCAACGAAGTGGGGGTAAAATAATCACCGCTAACGCTCTGGATTGAGGCGCGGTTATTAAGGGTTCTGAACGAAACCGCGTCTGAAAAATAACCCGCACCTGTCGCACTCATTTCTCTCCCGATACCGTACTTAACAGCCTCATATCCTGCTACCGCGTTTAATTTAGAAGACCCAAAAGTCTTACTGAAGGTTAATGTATTCGTCCAAACCCAATCTTGCCTAAAGCGAGCATTTTCATTATAAGATGGAGTCGCTACATTCTCAGACCGTTCATAGGTAGAACCGGTCCAGTCTGTATTGTATTCAGTTTGATAGGTACCTCCAAATGTGGTCTTGAAACTTAATGCATCTACGATTTTTATATCCATGAATACGCTACCAATAAGGCGCAAGTCACTGGCGCGGTCATCAGCATTCCGATTTAATTCAGCTAAAGGGTTAGCGCCATTGCCTGCACGTGGTGCAATGCCAGTGCCCCCATATTCTCCTGGAACAAAGTTATGCGAAATGCCATTAACCGGTATTGTGATAATCGATGGAATGATTGGCTGGATTGCATACACATTGGATACAGGGCTTCCTTCCGTTTGGTTACCTTCCACACCTTTTCCTGTGCGCCCGGTTATTGTTAAATTTTCGCCAAGCCTGACGCGATCATGAACTTTAAATTCAGAATTGAAACGTCCTGAAAATCTTTTCGAAAAGTTTGTAACTACAATACCTTCCTGATTGAAATAGTTAAAACCTCCATAAAACTTCGATTTGTCATTACCGCCCGATAAGGAAAGATCATGGTTCATGATAAGGGCGCTACGGGTGATGGTTTTATACCAATCCGTGTCTCCGGCCCAAGGAGGTAATGTAGGATTAGGATTTGACGAAAGACCGTAAAATGGGTGAGTTTCCGTTGGTGTGGCATCATTGTCATAAACCAGCCACTGCGTGTCGGCCATTTCCTGAGCATTCAAAAGAAAGTCGGGGCCTTTACCCGGGTCTTGAGTACCCACATACATATCATAGTTCACTTTTACTCCTGAAGAAGTACCTCTTTTTGTTGTTATCAAAACAACCCCATTGGAAGCGCGCGATCCATAAATGGATGCTGCACCGGCATCCTTCAAAACGGACATTGATTCAATATCATTTGAAACTATGGTGGATATATCCTGAGTGGGTACACCGTCCACGATATAAAGTGGATCGTTGTTTTCGAAAGATCCGAAACCCCTTATCCTAACCTTTGCTGCCTGACCGGGCCTTCCGTCACCAGCTACCGTCACACCAGCAATACGACCTTGTAACTGGCTAGTTACGGTACCGCTCGGTATGGCAATCAGATCCTTTGTCTTCACTGTTCCCACCGCTCCTGTCAAATCTTTCTTTTCCTGAGTGGCATATCCTGTTACCACAAGTTCAGTCAAAGTTTGGACATCAAGATCCATTTGCACATCCAGGGTAGATTGAGTACCAATAGCCATTTCCTTAGTTACATAGCCAATAAACGAAAAGACAACTATGGCTTGACCGTCAGCAACATTCACCCGGTACTGACCTGAGGCGTCTGTAGCCGTCCCTGTGCTCGTTCCTTTGATAATCACGTTTACACCAGGCATTCCATTGCCGTTTTCATCCTTCACGGATCCCGATACTACTCTTTCCTGTGCGAACAGCGAGTGAGAGCTGGCCAGCCACACCAAGAGAAGCATACTTCGCTTCAAATTGTTGTACACTTTTTTCATGTTCATTGAGTTTAGTTTATAATTGTTTTAGAGTTGATAACATTATTAATTGTAAAGAACAGTAATCACCAAACTTACTACTGACATTGATTTAATTGCCAAAATAAAGTCTTTTCTGTTTAATCAATGCAAATTAGGCGAAAAATATTAAGCAATCGTAACCGCAAACGTTTACGGAATCCATTGCAAGGCCTATTTTCAGGAAATCTCTTTACTTACAGCTATTTTGGTAACATTAAACAAGTTGGTTACTTATTTTTAAGACTTTCTTGTTTTCGCATCTCGCATTATGGTATCAACATCTTATAATTTGATGAAAGTGGAGATTCTTAATTTGGGATTTTATCCTTGTCGTCTCCTAATCAATAGAAACTTTTAAGAATTTATATGAAGGTATATTTTATCGCTATCATAACAACTCTCGTATTTCATGGTGCCCAATCGCAACACAATCCATCTACCATAAAGGAGTATAAAAAGAATTTTAAAACGTACAGTTTCTCTGATCCTGATCCCATCGCCCGCATGGGAGTCATCTATCCCTACTATCGATTTGATGGATATACTGACATTCCAACAAACAAGGAATGGAAGGTAGTGGAACTTGAAAATGAGTTTATTAAGGTGATGATCCTTCCGGAGATTGGAGGAAAGATATGGGGAGCATGGGAGAAATCGTCAGGCAAACCTTTTATATACTATAATCAGGTGGTGAAATTTCGTGATGTAGCCATGCGTGGTGCATGGACAAGCGGAGGCATAGAAGCAAATTATGGTATCATAGGTCACACACCTAATTGTGCAACCCCCATGGACTATATGACAGAAAAGAAGGAAGACGGTAGCGTCAGTTGCTACATTGGTACATTGGACCTTCTCACTCAAACCTATTGGACAATTGAGATTAATCTACCCAAAGACAAAGCCTATTTTACGACACGCTCTTTCTGGCACAATTCAACATCATTTGATCAGCCCTATTATACCTGGATGAATACAGGACTCAAAGCTGCAGGTAATCTAGAATTTGTCTATCCCGGAAATCGCTACATCGGACACAGTGGCGAATATGCGGACTGGAAGATTAACTCTGAAAATGGAAAAGATATTTCCTTTTACGAGCAGAATAATTTTGGAGGATATAAATCGTACCATGTGTTCGGTAAATACACTGATTTCTTTGGGGCCTATTGGCACTCAGAAAATTTTGGAATGGGGCGTTACTCAACGCATGATGAAAAGCCGGGAAAAAAAATTTGGATATGGGGGTTATCTCAACAAGGTATGATTTGGGATAAGCTCTTAACCGATACAGACGGACAATATGTCGAAGTACAATCGGGTCGACTTTTTAATCAAGCTGCTGAGCAAAGTACATTTACTCCCTTTAAACACCCGGGCTTTGCGCCATCCATATCGGATAGTTGGATTGAGTATTGGTTTCCGATAAAGGGAACGAAAGGTGTTGTACAAGCTAATTTGTATGGTGCTTTAAACCTGCGATACGATAAAGGTTATTTGAAGATCGACTTCTCTCCCCTGCAGGACATAACCGGAGAGTTGAAAATTGCAGACGGTGAATCTTTACTTTATTCAAAGACAATAAGCGTGAAAACGTTAAAACTCTTTTCCGATTCCTTAGCCTTTGTTGGAAATGTAAATAATCTTTCTGTGGTGTTAGGAGAAACTAAATTAACTTACCACTCCAATCCTTCTGATGGAATACTAAATCGTCCTGTGGAATCACCATCTGATTTTGATTGGACGTCTTCTTATGGATTGTATCTACTGGGTAAAGAAAACGTTCATCAACGGAACTATGTGATGGCGGAAGAAAAGTTAAAAAGTTCATTAGAGAAAGATCCGCACTACCTTCCAGCACTTTCCTTAATGGCAATGCTCACGTATAGAAATATGGAGTACCAACAATCATTGGAGTATGCCAAGCATGGCTTACAGATTGATACGTATGATCCAGCGGCAAACTTTTATTACGGTTTAGCTAATCTTCAACTAGAAAACATAACTGATGCGAAAGATGGCTTTGATATTGCTGCTTTATCCGGGGAATATCGCGGTGCTGCATTTGTCAAACTAAGTGAAATCTATTTAAGAGAAAATAACTTTGAAAAGGCTATCCACTATGCAAACAAAAGTCTGGAGGTAAATGCAGGAAACGTAAATGCTCATCAAATTCTCGTACTTACGTATCGGCTAAAACAGGAAAAAGGCAAGGCTCTTGCTTCTCTGGAAAAACTACAAAGCCTGAATCCTCTGAATCATTTTATTAGATTCGAGGAATATCGTTTGGAAAATTCAGATGTTAACAAGAATAATTTCACCACCCTCATTCGGAATGAAATGCCACATGAAACATATCTACAATTAGCAGATTGGTATTTTTCGGCAGGACAATTGAGGGAATGTATCGAGGTGCTAAAGCTTGCACCGGCAAATCCGGAAGTGTATTACTGGATAGCCTTTCTGAAAAACAAACTGAGAGAAGGTGATGCTAGTGAGTTCATTATTAAAGCAAATAATGTATCACCTGAATTTGTGTTCCCTTTCCGTTCTAACTCTGCCATGGTATTGAACTGGGTTCTTAGTCAAACTGACAACTGGAAACCCCGTTATTATTTAGGACTGATTTATTGGAACAGAAATAATCAACAACGCACCAAAGAATTATTTACCCAGTGTGGCAATCCTGACTTCGCACCTTTCTATGCAGCCTTTGGGGCGGTAACAAATGATGAAAATTATTCAAACTATCTGAAAAAAGCTTCGCAACATGACCCCCATCAATGGCGTTATGGCAAATTGCTGATCCATCATTTTATTGAACAAAATAAGTATGAGGAGGCATTATCGACCGCCCAAAATTATCAAGAAAGATTTCCACAAGATTTTAGAATAAAGATGCTTCTTGCAAAGACTTTACTGCTAAATAAACAATACAAAGCCTGCAGTGATTTACTCAGTAAAACTACCATCCTTCCCTATGAAGGAGCTACTGATGGAAGGCAACTCCACCATGAAGCGTGGCTCATGCAGGCCGTGCAGCAAATGGATTCAAAAAAATACACAACGGCATTAAGTTCAATTCAAACCGCTCGTCTCTGGCCTATTAATCTTGGCGTTGGCAAACCGTACGCGGAAGACATTGATTCACGACTAGAAAATTATCTGGAAGGAGTATGCTATGAAAAAACTAAAAAAAATGATCTGGCTACCCATAAATGGGACGAAATCATTTCATTCAAAGGAAATGGGAATAACGTTAATAGTCTGATCACAGCCCTGGCCCTTAAGAAAATCAATCGGAATGAGGATGGAGAAAAATTACTTCTGGAATGGTTACAAAAAGAGCCGGATAGTAAAATGGCACGCTGGTGCAATGAGGTTTACCATGACCGACCATCTTCAATGGATGTGGAAGGGAATGAAAATTATCGAATCATCAAAAGTTTGCTCGAAAAATAATCGTGAAGCGTCACAAGTTGTTGATTGACTTTGAAGAAAGATTGGTCTAACCCAAATAACGCATTAGGATTTTCGAATGAATAATATGCTGTTGGCGTGAAACTTATATTTTGATTATTCTATCAACTTGTCAACCAAGAGAAGATTTCTCGCCTGCCTACCGGTCAGGCAGGCAATTTCATGAATGCCCTGCATAAAGATGGTACGCTCGAAAAGACTCGATTAAACAAAATTGCAAAAGAATTTTCTAATGCGTAATCTGGGTTTAATCGTTTCGATACATGAGCATGGAAATACATTGCGTTGCGTAAAACCCATTACTTTTTCTTTTTACTAATCTTTTTTGCTACCACATCAGATGGATATTCCAAAGCGAGTTCGCGAATTTTATAGCTAAACTCTTTGTACGCATTTTCCCAAAGCTTTGCTTCCTCAGGAGTATAATCAAAAAATCCATGTGCATTCGATACACCCTTCCCTCCAGCTTTTACGATGTCATCAATCAGTTTTGGAACTGCCGTAGAATTAGAAAGCGTGGGAAATAAATCTTTTATAACGGCATGATACGCTTGCACGCCAGTCAAATCCATCCAACGAAATGGCCCGCAAAATGTCATCCAGTAACCAGGAACATTCCGACAGGATCTGTCAATATCTTCGATTGTTGTGTATCCATTCTCAACTAAATAAAATGCTTCGCGATACATGGCATACATCAACCTGTTCATAATAAAGCCCCGAATATCTTTTCGCAATAATGTAGGCTCTTTTCCCCAGCCCTTTGAAACCTCATATAAGTATTCTCCTTTTGTCACATCACTCAACTCTCCGCAGATAATTTCAAGAAAGCGGGTAGTGTGCGAAGGCTCCATCCAATGCAATCCAAAAAACCTCTTTGGGTATTGTGTTTGCTTTTGCAAAATACTGATAGGAATAGCAGAGGTGTTGCTGGTTAATAGCGCCTCGGGCTTAATCACTGACTCTATTTTTTCAAAAACAACTTTCTTGATCGCCAGGTCTTCCAATGTGCATTCGACCACCAGCCCGCAGTCTCGAAGTAAAGAATAGTCCATCGTAATTGATAGCTTTTTCAAATACTTTTCCGGGTCATTTTTTATCAATCCCTCCTTCTTCGATTTGGACAAATGATCTTTGATTCGTTTCGCGGCAAATTGAAGCTCTCCCTCGACCGGTGCTATAGCTACAACCGGGTGGCCGGCTATTAGTAAGCAAGTGGTTATACTCGAGCCCATCAGCCCAAGGCCTACTACCCCGATAGAAAGTTCTTTAGGTTTCATCTGTTTGTTATTTGAGTGTTGTACCGTTTCACTAAATATCAATAGGTAGCCCTTCCTCCGGAAAGGTCGAAAGTAAAGCCTGTGGTAAAACTATTGAGTGGAGACACAATATAGAGGATCATACTGACAGCTTCCTCCAACGTGCCGCACCGTTTCATTGGAATTTTAGCCGTCATATAGCTAACCTGCTCTTCAGGCATCGCTTCCACCAACGCAGTTCTGATCACAGCTGGAGCCAGGGCATTTACGGTGATTCCCAATTCAGCATATTCTTTTCCTTGCACCTTGGTCATCCCAATCACTGCAGCTTTCGATGCAGAGTACGCCAACATGCCGGCATTCCCCTCTTTGCCTGCGATGGACGCAATGTGCAATATTCTACCATATTTATTTTTTATCATGATGGGTAATATATGCTTTGAGGTGTAATAGGAGCCCATAAAATTTACATCAAAAACCTGACGGACATTATCAGTCGCTGTCTCATGACTTTTGATATTCGTTAGGCCAGTGATGCCCGCGCTATTTATTAAAATGTCGATGTGCCCAAATACCTTAGCTATTTTTTCCACTGTCACTTTTACTTCATCCTCACGAGTTATGTCTATTGGATAAAGCACACTGCTATGATCTTCTTTCATGCCGGTCAAGGATTGTATGTTCTTATCCAATAATGCTAGCTTTACACCCTTTGCCGCTAAGCTCTTGGCAATGGCCAAACCCAAACCAGATGCAGCTCCTGTAATAATGGCTACTTGATCTTGAAATGATTGTGTTGCTTCTGAATCATCAAATTTCATTGTACTAAGTCGTTAATATAAGTTAAGTTAAAGGTGGTGCTCTAGTATCCTCCTTTGAACTAACAATATGGTAAAAGAATATACGCAGATCAAGTGTTCTTACACGGCCATAGCTATATACTGACCGTGTCTATCAGATATTAAAGTGAAGAGGAAGGCTTTTCAACAAGAGTAATTATATTGCCTACTCAACCAACATACCTTAGTGGCCACTATGATTAACTACATGATCTGGAACGGGAACTCTTCGCTATTTTCCATTGGCTCATTTGCCTTGCGCTGGTATGGAGTACTATTCGTGATAGGTTTTTTACTGAGCAGGAAAATATACTTGTATATCTGTAAGAAAGAAGGTCAGCTTACTAAGGACGTGGAGGTCCTTATCGTGTATATTGTCGTTTCCTCCATCGTGTGCGCCAGGCTTGGTCAGGTCATCTTCTTCCAATCTGAATTAATCTGGTCAAAACCGATCGAAATTTTTCTCCCCTTTACATTTCAACCTTCTTTTCATTTTACTGGCCCTCAAGGACTCTCTATTCATGGTGCTCTATTGGGAATGTTATTGGCTATATGGCTTTTTTGCAGAAAGCAAAATCGTGGACAACACTATCTCCAGCTTCTGGATAGAATTGTCATTGTTGTGACGCTCATGGCTGCCTTCCTCCTTGCCGGAATTTTTTTTAATTCAGAACCCATTGGCAAACCCACTTCTTCAATAATGGGTACTGTTTTGATAAACCCAGTGGCTGATGGGCTTCTTAAAACTCCTTGTTGCATGATGCGTAACCCAGGAGGAAAAAACCCACTGGATTATATCAGTGTAAAAAAAGACACAGGACCAAATGTTGATTCCACAGGTCGCAGTCCAATTCTGATGTATTTATTTTTCAAACCCGGTGCAACCGAACAAATTGTTAATGAATTTCTACTGGGCGATGTGAAGACCTATCTTTTCGATCGGTCTGAATATGTATATGAACCTGGAACGGAACCAATACATTATACGATTTTTGTCGAAAAAGATATTTACACTGCCCGGCTAAAGACAAAGGGTATTGCCAGGCACCCTGTACAACTTTATGAATCCATTTCTTGTCTGGTGTTATTCACGTTTATGTTTTGGTTTTGGAATAAATACCAGGCCAACACCCAAAGTGGAAGAATTTCCGGGTTCTTCTTTACTGGTTTTTGGTGTTTGCATTTTGTGTTCGACTCCCTGAAAGTAAATCAACCATTGTTCTTCAGTGGAATTGACGTGACCAAAGGACAGGCTTTGAGTTTGCCTTTTATCCTGGGAGGAATCATTGTACTAGTCCTCTCCTATCGAAAGGCAACAATAAAAACATAAACCCAAATAACGCATTAGGATTTTCGAATGAATAATATTCTGTTGGCGTGAAACTCATATTTGATTATTCTATCAATTTAGTCTTATGTCCTTTCGACCGTAGGGAGAAATCTTATCTAATGGAAACAACTTGTCAACCAAGAGAAGATTTCTCGCCTGCCTACCGGTCAGGCAGGCAATTTCATGAATGCCCTTGCACAAAGATGGTACGCTCGAAAAGACCCGATTAAACAAAATTGCAAAAGGATTTTCTAATGCGTAATCTGGGATAAACTTAAAATCCTTGCTTTATTAATTCACCTGGGCTCAATAATATTTTTTCATTTGCTTAGGATATGCAGCAATCGCGATTTCAGGTTCTTCAATATCTGGGTGCCACAATTTTTCCCATTCAAAACAGTAAAAGCCTTTATACTTTCCTTGCACTAACGCCTTCACTGCTTCTTGTACCGGGGCCTCCCCCTGTCCTAACAGTACATAATGCCATTCTCCATTAATTAATTTGGCATCTTTGATATGGGTATGCTGGATATACTTATTTAGTTTTTCATAGACTTGAGTTGGCGGTTCTTTCGTAACCGACCACATATTGAAAATATCCCATATTAAACCCACCTGAGCACTCTCACTATTTTTCATAATGCGCAACACATCATTCGTTTCAACGACATCCCCATGCGTCTCCAACAACACACTAACTTTGCTGCCCTTTGCAAAGTCACCTAATTCGAGAAGCCCTTTGCTGATTAAATCCAGAGTAATGTTGCGATCTTGATCCTTCGGGAGTGCATTAGGAAAAACCCTTATAAATGGGCAATCCAGTTTTTGCGCAAGGTCAATAAATTTCTTAGCTCCATCCAGGTTGCTTTTTCGCTTTTCTCCATTGGGATGGTGTAATTCTGCCGAAGCACCCAAATTCACAATTCGAAGTTGCTTCTCTTCGAGCATTTTCTTAACAGAAGATATTTTTTCAGTGCTGCCAAAGTCAGGGCATTTTGTTAAGTCCAATTCGCCTAGCAGTCCTCTTATTTCTATCCCATCATATCCATTTCCATTTGCAAAATTCAGAATTTCTGTCAACGACCATTTTGGACATCCCAATGTTGAAAACGATAATAGAAAATTATCGTTTTTGAATCCAAAGGCTGAGTTACTAAACGCAACCCCAGCCATGGCCAGCGATGAGTTTTTTAAAAATTTTCTTCTACTGAATGGTCTCATTGTATACATTTTAAGTGTGTGGCTTTCTTCTTAATTACGGAATTAAACTATTTTTTATCTCCCTTTCATTTCCCTTAAAATCAAAAACTTTTATTGAAATCATGTCAGTCGAAAGTTTTAAATCGCGAGACGACTGAGAAAGATAGGTTGATCCATAATAAAATTCGTGCTTGTATGTTTTACCACCATTAGAGGTAATAAGAGCATAGGAATCATTTCTTTCCGGGTGAAAGTATGCTCCGGATGATTGTGTAACAAATGCTTGAACGGCACTATTATTATTCCCCACGATAATCATTTCACGACCATCAGGTAACACCAATTTTGCCAAGCCTTTTGCATCCTGATCTGCCATAAATCCACTGTTTGCAACCGGCAGAGGTTTGAATTCACCCTTTCCATCTCCGCGTAGGTACAAACCAATTGAGGCATCATCGCGACCAGAAGAAATTTCAGGGGCATATGAGTTACCGACCAACAATACATCCAGGCTTCCGTCTTGATTATAGTCACCTGTTACCATCCCATGTACAGCAGAAAACTGCGCCATTAAAGGCAAACTTGTCATTTTAAATTTCCCTTTCCCAAGATTTTCAACGTAACTGCTCTCGAATCGTTCACTGCATACGACAAATGCATCCTTCAATTCTTCCGGCAAAAAGGATTCCTCAAAGTTTGCATTAGCGTAATCTGTGTAGGTTCGGAAACGAGCTCTCATAGAATGGATTTGGTCAATGAGATTATCCCGAGAGTGCCCAACATATTTTTTTCCTTGCACATAGTAGCTCATCACAGGGTCCAATCGTCCATCTTTATTGTAATCGCTGGCGTATATGCACAAGGGCTCTTCTTTCGCAGTATGGAAATGACTATTCATCCCCAGGTTCCCGGCTACATAATCCGTATCACCATCGCTATCGAAATCTCCACTCACTAAACTATTCCACCAACCTGAGGTGTGTTCTAAGCCAATATCATCAGTTGCGTTTATTAGTTTTCCACGATCGTTGTGATAAAATTGTAACCGCATAAATTCTCCTGTAACGATTAAATCCAGCCAGCCATCATTGTCATAATCAGTCCATAAAGCGGAGCATACCAGACCTATGTACTGAAGACCCTGGATTTCCTGCGTAATATCCGTAAAATGAATACTTCCCGCCTTGCTATCATTTCGAAGCAAAAAACTACCGGCAGGCATCGGATATTCTTTGGGGATGATCCGACCACCAACAAATAAATCAAGATCGCCATCACGGTCATAATCACCTGCCACCACACAAGACCCGCTTTGACGAATAGTAGGTAGTGCTGTGGATGCCACTACAAATCCACCATGTCCATCATTTAAATACAGAAGGTCCTGATATAACTCCGAATCTTTTATTTGTTCTGAACCGCCACTCACCGAATACAAATCCAGATCGTTGTCATTGTCTGCATCAAAAAACAAAACTCCCATTTCTTCGGAAAGACTATCCATGCCCTCGATTGGCTTTCTTTCAAATTTTCCATCCGGATGCTGAATAAACATGGCTCCTGAAAAACCTGACGCTCCTCCAACATAAAAATCTTCCCGCTTATCTCCGTTAACATCGCCAACGGTAACCCCAGGTCCATTGCGTGAGTGCATATGAGGTAATGTTGGCTGCAATTTGAAATCAACAAATGTATTCTCCTGGTGCAGGAAGTCTATTCCCATTTGTTTTGACACCTCTTCAAACAGAGCAGGTGATTTTACTTTTTTTGATACCGTACGATCACTCACTGAAGCATAATCAATTTTAAGAATCTGGTTGGCTTTAACATTTTGAAGGAGTTGATACTTTCCGTCTGGCCACAACACTTCCAGACTATCTGCCTGCTGCCAATCACCTAAGCCAAAATGAAGATAGGGCTCAACCGTTGAAAGATAGCCACGGAAGGGACTGAAATATTGATATTGTAAAGTCCCTTTATTTCTAATATAAACTTTTGCCCCAATGCCTTCCTTGTTCGTTGCCGATCCGACAAGTGAAATACGTAGATAATTTGAAGGCTTCTTACTCTGGCTTGCGTGACTTTCCAATAAAGATGCTTCTTCATCAACATTGTTAATCACTACATCCAAATCACCATCGTTATCAAGATCGGCATAAGCCGCTCCGCTGGAATACGTTGGCGTGGACATGCCCCACGATTCTGATTCATCGCTAAATGTTAAGTCACCGTTGTTTCTGTACACGTAATTGTGAAGCTTAATTCCCGGTAATTCATTCAATAGCGCTTGCCTTTCTTTATCGTCAGCCGCATCTAACCCCATGGATTGTTCCTTGTCTCCATACACTACAAAATCAAGATTGATAATGTCCTGCTTATAACCATTACTGATAAATAAGTCTTTGAGCCCATCGTTGTCATAGTCAGCAAATAAAGCACTCCAACTCCATTCAGTAGCTTCTACTCCGGCCAATTGTCCTATTTCACTAAAGGTCCCATTTCCGTTATTTAGCTGCAGTGTGTTTCTTATATATTGGTATTCATATCCATTCTTTATACCATTTTGAAATTCATCGTACGTATTACCACGGCTGGTTAATTTCCACCTCTTGTTATCCTCTGGCAACATGTCAAGCACTACGATATCAACCTGACCATCATTGTTATAGTCTGCTATGTCACAACCCATGCCGTTGAACGTCTGATGTTTTAAGAATTGCGCTGCCCGGTTCGTAAACGTTCCATCGTGGTTATTAATGTAGAGGAGGTCGTTTGTAATGAAATCATTAGAAGTGTATACATCAGGCCACCCATCCTCATTAATGTCTGATACTCCAAGACCGAGACCAAACCCTTCAATCAAAATACCGGCTTGTCTGGATACATCTGTAAATGTCAGGTCCCCGTTATTCCGGAATAATTTATCTGTAGATGCTGCTTCACCATTGATCAACTTTGGTCTTGAAGAATTACGATGATAACTGACAAAAGAATTGCGTAACAAATACATATCCAGGTCTCCATCCAGGTCGTAATCAAAAAAAGCACTCTGTATGCCATAACCTGAATCAGCTAATCCATAACGAGCTGCGGATTCGGTAAATGTTGCATCACCGTTGTTAATAAAAAGTAAGTTTGCTCTATCTTTTTCAGGAGTACGCCTCGTGCCACCGATACATATATAAATATCTTTATATCCATCCTGATTAATATCAACCATCGCCACTCCGTTGGCCCATTTTGTAGTTCCAACATTTGCCTGATCGGTAATGTCTTCAAATTTCAAACCTGCCTGACCGGCAGTCAGGTTGCCTTTATTCAGATATAATCGACTGGACGTCATGTTCCCTGTAAAATAGATGTCCTGTAAGCCGTCATTATTAATATCCCCAATGGCTACGCCACCACCATTGTACAAATACTCCGAATCAAGTACAGAAAGAGAATCCCCTACCGTGATGGTGTTGGAAAACGTGATGCCGGTCAAAGATGAATTGATGGGTGTAAACAATTTTTCAGAGTGATCACTGCACCGGATTAAAATAAAGGAAAGAAGGACAAAAGAAATTGTGGATCTCATCACTAACTTAAAATTTGGAGGTATGGTCTGCATGTTATCCGTTCAACAGAATCTCCCCCTAAGATATAAGATTTTGTCTGCCCTTTCCGCAGACTACTTATTAAAAATAATGGAAAGGCAGGACAGTAAAAAATGTCGAATCTAAATGTCATTATCTAAAATCTATTGAAGAACAATAGTGAATCTTCGATATGAGTTTTCCAATAATTCCACTGATGACCGCCAGGATATTCGACATAGGTGTGCTCAATACTATTGTCTTCCAGGCTTTTATGTAATAGCCTGTTATCGTTAAGAAGAAAATCTTCAGATCCGCAATCAAATCTAAAAAAAGGAAGCTGTTCTTTATTTGCAAGCATACATTCAAACACACTTTCTCTCGATCGAATGCTCTTGTTCATTTCCCGGTCATCCTTTCCCTCAAGAAACATTGCCATTTGTGAAAATTCTGTAATAGAGGAATGGCCCGAAAATGAACGGAATATGGTTCGGTATTTTGCGCCTAAACGCATGGCTCCATAGCCACCCATCGAAAGGCCTGTAATAAAGACGTTAGATTTTTCACCAACGCATTCAATTTGCTCGCTCACAGCTTTGATTAAGTCCTCCACAATCCATTGTTCATAATTTTCATTTATATGTGGCAAATAACCACTACCATCGCCATAGAGGCCATCGGAAGGCATGACCAAAACCATAGGCCTCAGCTTACCCGATTCTATTAGCCGGTTTGCAGTTTTATGCACACCTCCTTTCAATGTCCAGGCCCAATGCGAACCGTACACACCGTGAAGTAGAACCACAATATCAACTAAAGTATTTTTTTGAGCTTGTGTGGGAACAAAGATGGTTACGTCAGCTCGTTTGCCTAAGGCTCTACTTTTTACGGTGATACACCTCAAATGATCAGATTCAAATTCAGGGTCTGAAATCTCGGTTGTAAAGAAGGAGGACATTTCTTATTTTGATTAAAAGACAATAACACCCTTCGCATTTAATCCCTTCCGCATATCCGAAAATGCTTCAGAAAGATGATCCAGGCTATACGTTTGGGTCACCATTTTATCCAATTCCAAATCACCGTTTGCATAAAGTTCCTGTAAAATTTTGAAGTCAATCTGTGGGCGTGCTTTGCCATAAAGGGGATTAATATACACCTTATCCCATTCAAAAAGACGCATGTCAATTTTGATCTCTTGTTCAATGCCGCTTACCTGAATGGCCATGCCGGCATTTCTGATCATGGCCAATGGTGCCGCGCCCAAGGCAGGAATAGCAGTGCATTCAAACGCATAATCTGCTCCTCTTTCGGTAAGTGATTTTACTTGCTTAGCTGCTTCCATCAGTCCGGCATCTTCCTTTGTCGCCAATATGGTATGAGTTGCACCATAGTCTTTTGCCATTTCAAGTCTGGTAGGATTAATATCAATGGCAATAATTTTCGATGCCCCGCAAATTCGGGCTCCCTGAATTACGTTAAGACCAACGCCACCAGAACCTAACACCACTACAGAAGTTCCAGCCTTTACTTTCGCCACGTTCACGACCGAGCCATAGCCTGTCATGACACCGCAACTAATGATAGCAGCCGAAGGAAATGGAATCACAACTGTTATTTTCACGCAGGCAGCTTCCCTAACAAGTGTGTACTCCGAGATTGTTCCTATACTGAAGGAACGTTCAATGGGAAGACCATCTAGAGTGCTGGCCTGTAACCTGGCCTGACCATGACTTACTTTGTTTCCGGCTATGACTGCAGAATTAGCTTCGCACAGATGTTGATTTCCTTGCTGACATGCGTAGCACTTATAACAAGGAATTGCCCAGTTCAGAATGACGGAATCTCCGACTTTGAGAGTGGTAACGTTGGGACCAACTTTTCTGACAATGCCTGCCCCTTCATGTCCCATTATTAAAGGCTTGCCCCAGGACAGCGAATCCCAATCGGTATGGCATAGTCCAGCTGCTTTTATTTGAACCAGTACTTCGTCTCCTTCCGGAGCATCGTCAACCAAAATGGAAACAATGGAAAAGTTTCCTTGCCCGTCAGCCACAGCAGCTTTAGAAACAAGCATCACTTTTCATATAAAATTGGATTGAGCGGTGTGTTAATCACTTCACCTATTTCAGCGCCAGGGCACCAGGTTTCCCAATCAGCCACTTGATTATCATTAATTGGCTTTGTTAAACGCATATCATTGTCCATATAGATAATCGTCATCACCCTACGCATCTTATCGGTTTTGTTTGGGCCGGCCCGATGAAAAACCCAACCCGCATGAAAACTCACTTCTCCAACATCAAACGGTTCAATCACTTGTTGAAAATCATTCAACGTTAATTTCCGTTGAATTTCCTTTTCACTTTCATCGCTGATCTTCAGATTTCTCCCTTCTTGCAACTGCTGACTTTTTGCACTAAACTCTAAAGGTCCCAGTTCCAGTTTAGTATCTTGTAAAGGTATCCACACCGTTACCGTTTTGTCGCTGCTCAATGGCCAATAGTATTGATCAGCATGCCAGGGTGTATGACCGCCACCCGGTTCTTTAAACAATGCCTGGTCGTGATACATTCTTACTCCATTAACGCGCATTAAATCAGTAGCCATTTTCGCCAGTCGCCTGCTAAAAACAATTTCCTTTACCGGGTCGGACTTTGTCCATATATTCATGATCTGTAAAAATGCCTTACCATAGGTATCCCTCTGTTCGATAGGTAAATGTTGGGTATTGAGCCGTTTTACTTCTGCCGAAATTATCTCATTCATATACTGAATCGTGTCGGAAGGCAAAACGTTTTTTATCTTGACAAATCCGTTTTCTTCGAAGAAGCTGATTTGCTGATCAGTAATTTGAAACGGCTCATCTAAAATCTGAAGTAAATTCTTTGTTTGGGTATCTGTCATAGAAAATTTATTCTAAGTGTAAATCTCTCCTAGTTGCGCCAGATTTGCAAATGCCTTTTCGGACGCTTTAATATTTTTCTTCTTTCATCTTTTGGCCAGGATTCATCATATAGGTAACCACTGTATTGTCCTTCATCACTTCCACCACTCTGAACCCTTTATACTCGGTTCCCCAGTTGCCTCCAAAATGAGAATCAAACAAAAAAGGAATACCATTATTTATCATTGCACCATCCTGGTCGTGTTCGTGCCCATGAAATACAGCTTTCACATTCTGATAGTTTTGAAGTAGCTCAAAAAAGGAAGGAGTATCAATAGCATTTACTGTCCACTTGGCTTGAGGAATATGAATGAAAACAAAAATGTTTTTGTGTTTTTTACTCTCCTCTAATTTCTCTTCCATCCATTGCAAATCGGGCGACAGGTAGTCGCCTTGTTCATTTGACGTGGTGGCCAAAATCAGTGCGCTGCCCTTTATTGCTACGTGAAGATTAACAGGCATTTGCCACACTTCATTCCAATAGGTATCGGTAACCATATCGTGGTTACCTTTGGTTACGTAGTAAGGAGGAACTAAGCGATTAAGTATATTCCTGGCCGGAATCAGTAGCTGTTTCTCATTGTGAATGATATCTCCGTTCATCACGCAAAAATCAACCGGCAGACTTTTATGAAATAAATTAATATGATCAATAACAGTACTAAAAAACTCATCATACAATGTACCAGGTTGTCCGTAATGCCCATCGGAGGCAACAATAAAACGCAAACGAACTTTATTGTCTAACGCCACTATTTCTGCTGCCGACAAGGAGGTAAATCCACCTGTCGCTAATAATGAACCAGCCAACGAAACATTTCTAATGAAATCTCTCCGTGATATTTTCATACTATTTTTAGGTCATTTTAATATTTGTCAATAAGTTTTCAGTTTCAGTATCTGACGGGCGGAAAATGCAGTCTAATGAAATCAATTTAAATTTTTCCCGATCTAAACAAAACTACTAGTAACATTACATAAGAGTTGCCAAAGCTTGAAATATTATGTTGAAATTGTCCAATCATCAAAATAAAAGAATAACCGATCTCAACTGAATAACCATTACACTATGAATTTTACCAGACGATCTTTTGTGAAAACTGCCAGCATGGGAGGTGTGGCATTGGCCTCTTCACCCAGCTTCGAATCTTGGGGAGACGCTCCACTCCAGGTGGAAGTTCTAAATCCTTACCATCGGGTACCTCTTAGTCTCATCATTGATGATTCGACTTGTTTGGTGAACCTGGCCTATTACGGTATTCCTCAATTTGCAGAAATATTTCCTGACCAGTATAAGCAAGACTGGCGTAAACTTCCCCGTGAAATCCCGGATTCCTTTGTACGGGAATTTGCAACATGGGCGGATGACCAGGGTGTGAAAGGAAAATACAGCGTAGTGCCCTACCCTGCCTGTACGGGCTGGGTGAATCGCTTTATCCCTGGCTGGACAAAGAAGGAGTTGGAAGATAGTCTGAGTACGATCCGCGAAGTGATTGTACCCAACTGGGATATTCATCCCGAAATGGTGAGCCACACACGCGTTATTGATATCAAAACAGGAATGCCATTCCAGGAAGCAACCCCTTATTATATGGAAAATTGGGAATGGAGCCAGACAAAAAGTGCCGATGAACTGGCTGCTTATCAGGCTTATGCACTTACCATTTTAAAAGAGGCAGGATTATATTGCGAAGGATTGACCACCCCAGGAGGTTATGGCGGACGCAATCAAACCAATTTAGCTCTTGGTACACTTGATGCTGTGCGTGATGTTTATGGGGCCGGGATACCACACTATTTTCGTGACCTATTTACCGAAAAAGGGAAGAGCGTTGCACCACAGGTATTGCATCCATCCAACCTTGATGGCACTGACCCAAAATGTGTCGTTTCGATTTTAGGCTGTACAGAAGACTGGTTTGGCGATTGGGATGGACTCAACCCCGGAAGTGCAGATAAGTTAATTACAGAAGATCTTTCATCGGGACGAATGGTAGAGGTTATTGACAGTGGCGAACCAGCTATTATGGTGTGCCATTGGCCTGGTATTTATTTCAATGGCGATCGCGTTGGTTTTAACATTTTAAAACTGGCGGTAAAAAGACTGCATCAAAAATACGATCACCTTATCTGGATGAAGTTAAGTGAAATTGCACGATACTGGGCGGCAAAAGAATTGACTTCTATTGCAGTGAGTAAGAATAAAGTGAGCATCAATGCACCATTTGCTACACGCGGTTTCACCCTGAAACTGAACTCCACTCTACGAAATCCCGGAATCAAAAAAGATGGTAGCGAAGTGCAGCCAATGGTAAGAGTAAAAGATAAACAGTCTTTGCAAGACAATACCTGGTATGCAGATAAAACAGGTTCTGTTCTATGCTTTACATTGGAGAAAGGTTTAAGCGAACTGGTGTGGCAATAGAAAGCGACTTCACATTTCAACCAAGCCTGTCCCCCAGAACTCTAAAGGAAAAAACTAATCCACATTTTTGACGGTATTATCAAATCTTATTTCGCTTGCAGAAATTTGTGTTTTCACAATGCAGATAAACGGCATCTGTATAATTGGTTGTGCCAGGAAAAGAATTACTTTACCTTGACTCCGATTTGTAACGGAATAACCCCTAATGAAAGAATGATGAGATTAAAAATTGAAGAAGCTCTTTTCAATAAAGCAATTATTATTATGGCACAACTGGTTTTTTGTTGTGCCATCTTTTCTTGTAAGGAAAAAAGGGAAAAGAGTGAATGGATTGTTTCCAGTGAAGAGGGAAAATTAATATTGGAAGTGGTAACTGATAGTATTTCTATTCCTTTCGGTATGGCATTCCTCCCAAATGGTCAGTTGTTGGTTTCCGATAGGCCGAAAGGAGAAATTATTTTGGTAGATATTAACTCTGGAAAAAAGATACTAATAAAGGGTGTTCCACCTGTTGTCACTTCAGGTGATGGTGGGATAATGGACGTTTTACCCCATCCGGACTTTGAACAAAACAATCTGATATTCTATGCCTATTCCGTTCAGGACGAAAAAGGTGCAAGCCTTGCTGTTGAAAGTGCTCTTTTAAAAAACGATAGCTTATTGGACAGAAAGAGAATTTTTACTGCACAACCTTATTATAAAACTTACAATTTTTATGGATCACGTTTATTATTAAAAGGTGGTTTCTTATTTATCACAACCGGTGTGACTAAAACATATCAAGACTCTGCCCAATTATTGACCAACCATCTTGGTAAGGTCATGCGCGTTAATGAGGACGGCAGTATACCAGAAGATAATCCATTCGTCAATGTGCCTGGCGCACTTCCGGAAATCTGGTGCCTCGGAACCCGAAACCCTCAAGGGTTAACGATACATCCGCATACTCAGGAAATCTGGGAGAATGAACATGGCCCCAAGGGTGGTGATGAAGTAAATATTCTTCAATCCGGAAAAAATTATGGCTGGCCCTTGGTCACCTATGGACTTGAATATGACAGTACTCCCGTTGGAAAAGGTCTCACCCACATGGAGGGCATGGAGCAGCCTGTCCATTATTATGTACCATCCATTGCACCAAGTGGAATGGAGTTTTATACCGGGAGTGAATTTCCAATGTGGAAGGACAACCTTTTTAATGGATCGATGGTATTAAGACATCTTAATCGGTTGGTACTTAAGGACAACAAGGTTGTTCATGAGGAACGGTTATTGCTGGATCAAAAATGGCGGGTACGTTGTGTAAAGCAAGGGCCGGATGGATTTCTTTATATCGGAGTGGATGGAGGAATGATCCTGAGAATTCGACCTGCCTAGCCAAGTTGATGCGTGTCTGAATGGCAAGCTAACTGAAATCGCCTCTTTTTATAAACGATGACAACAAGGAAACATTACAGCATCACCACTTTTCCTGTTCGGACAGATTCATCACTAGCGAAAGCAATTCGCAGGCTGTTGACTGCATCCTGCATATGGTCAGTGAGGTCAATGTTTTCCTGTATTGACTTTAGAAAATAGCGCTGCTCGCGATTGCAAAGCTCCTGATGATCTGGTTCGTCTTTCAGGTTTATCCAGGTGTCTTCCTTTAAAAATCGATCATTTTTATCAAGATCAGCATGGTGGAACCGTAGCGATTCGGTCTTTGTATGGGCCTCAATGGAATCTGATTTACCACTGCCTCCTGCTTCTTTTGCTACAATGGACACTGACCCTTTTGGGCCAACCACATCTTTCACAAAAAAAGCCGTTTCGCTTATCATGGGTCCCCATCCGGCTTCATACCAACCAACCGATCCATCTTCAAAACGAATTTGTAACTGGCCATAGTTGTAATTGCCTGCTGGGATTTCTTCCGTGAGCCTTGCTCCAATGGCAGATACTTGTATGGGTTTACTGCGCGTCATCTGGCACATCACATCGATATAATGTACGCCACAATCTACAATAGGACTTAGGCTCTTCATAAGGTTGCGGTGTAGTGTCCACATGCTGCCGCTGCTTTGTTGATTGAGGTTCATACGCATCACCAGAGGTTTACCCAGTTCATGCGACAACTGAATAAATCGTTCCCAGGACGGATGATGCCGCAAAATGTACCCGACCACTAATTTCTTTTTTGCTTTTTTTGCTGCCTCCACTACCCGCTCAGCGCCCTTCACAGAATCAGCCAAAGGCTTTTCAATGAAGACATGACATCCTTTTTCAAATGACCTGATTGCAAAACTTTCGTGGGTATCAGGATAGGTGGAGATAGCAACGGCATCCGGTCGGGTGCGTTCCAATGCATCATCAAAACTGTTGAACAAGGCATAGCCTCCGCCCAGTTTTTCATTGAGGACCTCTTTACTTTTCCCTGTGGAGACGATTCCACAAATTTCGAAACCTTCCAGGTTATAGTAGGCTTTGGCGTGAGAAGCCCCCATGTTTCCGCAACCTACCACCAGCACGCGCAGAGAATTTGTTTTAGCAGCCATAATGCTTTGAATTAGATAATGTCCAATGTAAAAAATGTTCGTGGATTTTTAAGGATCTACACTTTTCTTATCCCCAATAGCACCCGATCGGGCCGTAAAGTCACCAATGGTTTTAAGCCAGGAACAATACCTCCCGAACTAATATCAAAACGGTGTATCATGGCTTGCAGGAAAATGGCCATCTCTGCCATGGCAAAATTATTTCCGATGCAAAGACGGGGCCCCGCTGAGAATGGATAATAGCCTTTTGGCTTTCCTTTATCTACCGCCCTCTTTGAAAATCTACCAGGTATAAAGGCTGAAGGATTTTCCCAATGCTTTTCATCGCGATGTAATCCATAATAAAATAATACAATGATGGTATCTTTTGGGAAGGAGTAATGATTATAGGTATCATCGTGCAGGGCTACCCGGTCACTGATCCAGGCCGGAGGATAAAGTCGCATACTCTCATTAATGACACACGTTATCGCATCATTCGTCACACATTCTTTTAGGTCAAGATCCTGGGTTGCCTCCCTCAATTTTTTTAATTCATTGGGATGATTGGCCAGCAGGAATAGTGTCCAGGAAAGTGCGTTGGCCGTTGTTTCATGCCCGGCAATCAGGATGATTAGGATTTCATCAATCACCTGTTCTTCATTCATGGACTTACCGCTATCCTCGTACCTGGCATCCAGTAACATGTCCAAAAGATCATTAAATTTTTTATTACTTTCTTTCCTTTCCCGAATGATGTTTCGGATGATTGCCCGCGCACCTTCTGCCTTTTTTAAATTCCTGTTGACTTCACCGGATATTTTAAACCACCAGCTTTTATAGGGTTGGCGAATATCCTTAATTATAAAATCCTGTGTCTCATTGATAAACCGGCTCAATTCATTTCTTGTTTCTGCCGGTACCCGGATATTAAATAAAGTGTTAATGACAATTTCGAATGCCAATCTGTTCATTAATGGATACACATCAACTTGCTCACCGGTTGGAAACGGTAGGAGAAAATCATCTACGGTTTTTTTTATGATTGAATAGAGCGCTTGTATCTTGTCCGTGTGGAAACCAGGTTGTATTAATCGCCTTTGCCTGAGCCAGTATTCTCCATTGGACGTAAGCAAACCTTTTCCTAAAAACCTTCCCAGTTGCTCCGTTTGTATTGAAGATTTATGGTAATTCTTGTGATTGGTTTTCAATACATAATCGATAAACCCTGGATCCTGGGTGATGATCAATTTTTGGATGCCCATGTTTACGGAATACGTGCCATCAAACTTCTCCATGCTTTCGACTATGGCCCCGATGGGGTCTTTTACCTGCTTGTAGCTGCGAAAAAAAGATTGAAGGATAGAATATCCTTTTGGGGGAGAATAATTTTTCATGATCAACCTAATGCATCTTTATCGCCATCGGCAGGTAACATGTTTTTTCAATGCCCTCGAGAAGTATAAAAAAAGCCCTCAACAGGGAGGGCTTTTCAAATCTATTTTGCTTTAAAGGGTCTCCGGTATTGTGAGTACCAGGAAATTTTGCCCTTACTCATCAGGTTGATATCGTGCCAATCGGCCGAATCAATCCTACCGCTTTTGTAGGTATCAATTTCCTTATACCACACAACAATAAAATCAGCCTTCTTGTCAACAGAGTGGTTCTTGGTCCATGCTCCTATTTCAATTTTGATAGTACTGATGGTGTCTCTGGCTGCTGCCCACTTATCCGTCAATCCTTCTGTAGGTCCTGAATACACAGTGCCATCCCATCCGACAAAGCTCAGACTATCTCCAAATGTCGCCCGAAGCATCTGCATATCTCCGGTTTCCCAGGCTTTGTAGCTGTTCAAAACAGTGAGCAGGTCCTGGTCTGAAATATCCTGATTCCATTGTGAGGAATAGGTGGCAGTATACGGCAGCGTCACTGAACTTGCTTCTGGTGGTGCAGACTCCTTCACAGGAGTGTTGCAGGCGTAGGCCAGTAGGGCAATGGGTAATAGAAAGATTAATTTTTTCATTGATTTAGGAGGTTTAAGGTTTATAAAAGGGTAAGGAATCCGTGACGATTAGAAAGGTAACAAAAATTTATGTGAGTTACCGGAAGGGTACACGACAGTTGTGCTCCTAACCGAAAAATATTTCTCCTTTGAAATATTCAGCTTTTTCTCCCTCACCCCTGCCTTCAGGCCAGTCAGGCATCCAAATTTTTTGCTTTGCACAACATGGAATGGACCTCTACTTATACAATCGCTCTAAGTGCTGTTTGCTAATTCACACCAACAAACTGTAAACAAACCGGTGCCCCAATCGAAATCTTTTTCCCTGTAGAAGTCAGCAATCCAGTTTTTTGATCGCGTCTGAAAATAATAATCTCATCACTGTTTTGGTTTCCAACCAATAGGAAATTTCCTGTTGGGTCTATCGCAAAATTACGAGGTATCTTTCCCAAAACGGACTGACGGCCAGCATACGCTAATTTCCCGCTATCGTCAATGGAATAAATGACCAACTCATTGATATCCCCACGCAAAGATCCATACAGAAATTTGCCATCCGGAGAAACGTGAATATCGGCCGCGTCTATCTTTCCTGTAAAGCCTGCGGAAGGCGCAGTGACGGATTGTTTTTCGTTCAACTTTCCATCTTTATAATCGAATGCCGTAACAATCCCCATCATTTCCTGAATCAGGTAGGCAAATTTACCACTCGGGTGAAAAGTGAAATGCCGTGGACCACTTCCGGCTTTTACACTTACAGAAGCAGGCTCTGCAGGAGTTAAAGGCTTTGTTTTAGTAACATCCACCTGATATATATTTACCTTGTCGGTCCCTAAATCGGGAACAAATAAAAACCTGTTGTCTTCCGATAAAACCGCAGCGTGCACATGGGGCTTGTCCTGATTACTTTTGTTCAGGCTGCTTCCTTGGTGTTGAATGAATTGCAGATCAGAACCCAGGGATCCATTGGCCTTAATCGGAATAGCTGATACACTTCCTCCATCATAATTACCAACAAACACATATTTATTCTTTTTATCAACCGAAACGTAGCAAGGGCCGTCACCTCCTGAGCCAACACTATTTATAAAAACTAGTTTTCCGGATGTAGAATCAAAGGCAAATGAACTGATGGTACCCTTTCCATCGCCCATCTCACTGACGGAATAGACGTGTTTTCGATCCTGCGAGACCGCCAAATAGGAAGGATTATTAATGCCAGCAGCTTCTGCTTTGTAGCTGAACTCACCTGTTTCGCTGTTGAAAGCATACACATAAATGCCCTTGCTTTTGTCCGGACTGGTGTAGGTGCCAATCAGGAGATTGTATATTTTACCTGGCGAGATCTGGCCCTGGGCCAGGAAGAAGAAACACATCAACATCATCAGTAGAATTGTAGTTTTCATAAGGAAGTTATTTGCGATTGAACCATATTTTTTGCTTGAGTATTATTTTTTCCTGTTACAGTATTTTATGACTTTACCTTCCAGCACTTGAAGTCAAAACCAAAACCCAGTCGCCCTGTCCTTTACTATTTTTTCCGGGAGGTGTAAATTCACCTGTGCCATTGTTCGAAAAAGGAGAACCGGAAATTTTAGAATAAATTCCATTCGATGGATCATACCATGAAGCTTCAATACTTTTATCCATACCAGTCATATCCACTGTGATACTGCCTTGATGGGATGGTGGCACATAAGCAATTAGAAGTGTTCCTGTTGGGGTAGCTGCAGCCGAAACGTAGTTATTGCTCGAGTCCGTCCCTTCTCTGGCAGTGATAAGATTTCTCATTCCATTCAGACCCGAAGGTACGAGTTCCCACCATGGGATTGATTTTATAAAACTATTCAACCTTTCCATATCACGCGACCCTTGAGTATCAACGTGATTTCGCCAATGGGGCTCAACAAAAGGCCACACATAACCATTGCCGGAGATGTAACCACCGATTGTGCTTAACCAACCCCACCATTGAAATCGTCTCACTGGCTGGATAGCATGTGGATTAACACTGTTACCATCTGGTCCCTCTTCATCATAAGGTTCTTCAAGTAAAAACGCAGGTATCACAGGATGATGTGAATAGGCGCTGCGCCCCAAACTTGCTATTCCTACGGAGTCCCAGGTATAAGTACCATTAAGAGTCACCTGATCGCCAAAATCTTTCTGGTCGGTACTATTCTGGCCCGAATGCGCTTCAGAGCTATAGTGAATGGACTGTTGACCAGAGACACTTTTCAGTCCTTTGATAAGAGCTGCCTCCGCATTTCTTTGGGAAATTGTAAAGTAACCCATATCACCAAGTAGCATCCACACAAGGTTCTTCTGATTTTTATAGCGATTGGCAATCCATGCACCGTAAGCTTCAGATTTAGCGGGGCCATTCGCAATGAGTTCTTCCAGCCAGCCCTGGTTAGAGCCTACATAACCTACGTAAGCCGGGAAAAAGAATACCAGTATGCCTTTGGATTCACAATATGAAAGAAAAGTATCAACGTATGTCCAATATTTTTCATTGGGGGTGGTCATATCCGGAGCATCAGTATCGATGTTGGCATAATTGAGTGATCCCTTCCAGTCTGAACCATCCAATTGTTTTAGAAACGGTTGATCTCCGTTGCCATTGAATGGAGGGTTGTTGCCACGAGGGTCATGGTTGAGCACGTGCATCTCAATTGAATTGTATCCAAGAGACAACGAGTTATTGATGAAGGTCTCATACCCATTAACGGATTGTGAAATAACAAACCAGGCTGTCCTGCCCAGAATGGGGAACGGCTTGTTTTCCTGATCGACAAGATAGCGACTATTTGCACTTACTTTCAGGGGAAAAACAACCAGTGAACTATTTGCTTTTGGGGATAAATCTCCTGGTTGCGAAAATATGTCTTCAACAGTGAGAAACACCAAGCTTAGCAAAACAAAAAATAATTTGGGATTGGATTTATTCCTCATCTCATTCAAATTTTATGGAACGGAATTTATTCAGCTCATGAAAAGAAACTTTAATGGTCGGTGTCCATGAATATTTTATCATGTTACCGCTGTCATAATCAAGTCGGCAAAAATTCGCATTCCAGACCGTTCCACTTTTTGGAGGAACATTTGGTAAGAGACCAAGGGCACTAAAGGGAAAATAAATTTCAGCGCTCCACGATTGGATTGCACCATTTACATCTTTGTTTCCGCCCACCACATTCACCATCTTTTGAATACCGCTGGCATTCTTATCAGGCTGCCACGGAACCCAGCCATTGCCTTGTCCATTTGAATTTGATATGGTCAAAATGAGTTGCTTGTCCAGTTGATTTACTTCATATTCAAAATACACGATCACCAGCGGATTAGGATGAAAGAATACTTCGAACACATCACCATCAAAGATATTTTCAAAATCTTTGTAGGACTTTGTAGTGATCTTGTCATCTTGCCCCTGGAACAGTACATAAATACCGGTGGTAGAGTAAAGAATTTTGAATTTGCTTTCATAATCCTTTCCTTCTTTATCAAGCTTGGCCAGCGAATTCCATTCTGCTTTCTTCCATTCGGGATTGTTTCCTTTTCCAGTTAAATCAAAATCAATGCATTTCTTAATCAGAAGAGGTTCATTTTCAAATTTGCTAACTGAGGTAACTTCAGCGATTGATTCACCAAGTAAACCTATTGGCTGGGCTGAGACAACATAGATTAGAAAAAATGAAATGACTATATTCAATACAGCAGAGTTAACCAATGATCTCATAGTCACTTCTTACCAGTTAATGTATTCCGAACTTTCCCCACTTGCAAGGCATCAATTGCAATCGAATTATTTCCAAAATTCGACCTTATGAAGGTCAGAATGGAAGCAATGGCATGATCGTCCAGATGATTGTTCGGGGGCATCAAACCATTATAAGATTTTCCATTTACTTTTATCTCTCCCTGCGCGCCATTTAGAACAATGTCAATCAATCGTTCTTCGTCTCCCGTTACCCAATCAGAACCTGCCAGTGGTGGAAAGCGATTATTGTCGCCTTTGCCATTGCGTTGATGACAGGTGGCACAATAGGTAGTATATAATATACTGCCCTCTAATTCATTGCCCTTATGCAAATCATCAAGTCCTTCAATCGGTGTTTTAATATAGGATCTGGATTTCCTTTTTTCCATGAGAGCTAACTCCGCATCTCCGAATTTGTCTTTTTCCCCTTTGTACATCACACGCCAGATTTTTCCTTTATTGGATTCGCTGATGTATAAAGAGCCATCAGGTCCTGTGGCAAGTCCCATTGGTCTGTAAACGGCATCACTGGTATTCACCACCGTATCAACACCGGTAAATCCATCAGCAAAAACTTCCCATGTGCCATTTGGTTTTCCATTTTTTTCAAACGGATAGAAACAAACAATGTAACCGGCTTGAGGATAGGGTGAACGATCGGTGGAACCATGAAAAGCAACAAACACTCCCTGGTTGTATCGTTCAGGAAATTGATTCCCCTCGTAGAATAATACATCCATGGGGGCCCAATGTCCGGGAAAGCCAATGACAGGCTTATCAAATTCAGCGGCCCTTCCAACCTTTTTGCCATCACCTCCATACCCAGGTTGTAACACATTTTTTTCCAGCATCTGATCATAATAAACATACGGCCAACCCAGGTTTGATCCTTCTGTTACCCTTATCAGAGTCTCTGCCGGCAGTACAGCAGCTTGCCAGCCAGTGTATAACTTAGGAAATAAGGTGTGAAAATTGTCGATTCCGTTACCAACAGCATATAGATTTTCATCCTCAAGGTTCCATTGCATGCCCACCACACTTCTGATTCCAGTGGCAAATCGATATCCGTCTTTTTGTGTGAGTCCGGTTTTATTCGCATCAAACCTCCAGATACCTGCATGCTTTTCAAGTTCAGGACATGGGTCTAATCCCTGTCCTTCCGGAATTCCAACCGGACCGAATTTTGTAATATCCTGACAAGCATCAGAGGGGGAACCAAAAGGAATGTACAGGTTCCCTTTATTGTCAAAGGCAAGGGGTTTAGTGGTGTGCCAATTCTTCACCACATTTTCATCATCATCGGTGAGAACTACTTCCGTTTCACTTCCAGGTACTAATTTCCCTGGCGTTAATTTATTTTTTAAAACTCTTCTGACAGTGCTGGTAAACAAATATCCATTATGGATAGTTACCCCAACGGCAGAGCCACCCTCATCTATGTAATCACCGAAGTAAGCAATGGTGTCGGCTTTCCCATCAGCATTGGTGTCGCGAAGGCCAACGGTTCCTCCGGCCCCATGCATGGCATCATTAAAAGTTAACTTTGCATAGATGTCTCCATTGTCATTCACGGCAATGTGTCTTGCCCGTCCTATACTATCCACAACAACCAGCGCTTCAAATTTTTCAGGCAAGAAAAGTCCACCGTTATCCGGATCAGCTTTCGGTAATTCAGTTGGTCGGGAGCATTGAAAAAAGATTATAACAGTCAAGCCGAGCAACATCATCTTTAGGATAAAAGGTTTTGACATAAGCGTTATTTGATTTGTTTAATTCTACTTCAAAAATTTCTGGGCCGAAATGCCATTCAGGTCCCACACAATTTTTCCATCACGAATCGTTAGCTCAGCTTCAAATTTCTGATGACCCTCTATTTTATTACCACCCGCATCTATAAACCCATAGGTTCCATTTCGCAAACTTAATATGGCTATATCCGCCACCGCACCTTCGCTCAAATGCCCAAGGTCCTCCCGCTTGATAGATTTTGCAGGATACCATGTGGCCCGTAGAATAATATCCTCTTTGGTCATGCCCATGGCTAAGTACTTTGACATCACATTTAACATGTCTTTCATTCCTGCATTCATACTGAAACGGTGCAAGTCGGTGCCGAAGGAATTGGGAAGGAGTCCTTGTTGTAGTGCGGGTATAGCTTCACTGAACCAGAAACCTGCTCCACCATGGCCAACATCGAACAGGATTCCCTTTTTTTGCGCTTCTTTCACGAAAGGCCGAACGTTGCCCTTTTCATCGATGACAGACATTCGCTCTGAAATCTTTTCGAAAGAATGTGTAATAATATCTCCGGGGCGCATTCGGTTTAGTTGATCTTCTAAAGAATATTGGGGCAGGTGACATTCTACTAAAAGAGGAATGTTAGATTGCATACTGGCAGTAAGAGCCCGGTCAAAAGGAGTCCATTCCTTTCCTTCATAATGACCAATTTTTATTCCTACTATGATATCGGGATATTTTTGAAAGGTCTCATAAGCTTTATCAGGATCCATGTCATTGATATCTTCTTGTGTAGGCTTTCCGCTTAATCCTGAACCGGCAATATTCAGAAAGGCAAGGATTCGGGTTTTAGACTTATCGATTACCTGTTCTTTAAAGACAGGAAAGTTCCTCCACCCCGAAGTTCCTGCATCCACCACAGTAGTAACCCCGGCCTTACAAGTAAAATCATCCGGAGATAAGCTGTAAATACCATCGGCAAATATGTCTGGTTTGCTCCCAACAAAAACGTGCGTATGAATATCAATTAATCCCGGACATACAAACAGTCCTGTGACATCAATTACTTTTTTAGCCTTATCGATCGGAATGTTAGCCGCTACCTTAACTATTTTGCCATCGACAATAGCTACGTCCAACCTTGAGTTAATTTCATTCTTGAGATCAATGACCTGGCCGTTTTTTAATAAAAGATCAATCTCCTGAGCCTGCATTGCAGCAACAAAAAATAAGAGAAATAAACCCGTCAATATTATAATGTTAGTCTTCAAATCATTTATGATTATATATTAGAACTCGACTTACGAAAAATAATTTAGCGTCATCGTAAGCGCCTGGTTGGATTTGTGCGATAGGGCGAAGCCTGCCTGTCGGGTAGCAGGCAATCTTCTAATTTGGGGATCGCTAGGTCCCTCCCACTTTCCATCGCTGGTACTTACAATGACGTCAAATTATTTGTTCTGTGTAACATTCATTAGTTAAAAAAAAGAAACAGTCATATGAGATAGGTGCTACCGAAAAATCCATCAATAAGATGCATCATTTTTTACTTTGCATCCCAAACAGGTGCGCTAATCCCATTGAGGTCCCACACAATTTTGCCGGCACGGATGGTTAGCTCGGCTTCCAGTTTCTGCGTTCCTTTCAGTTTGGTTCCGTGCACATCTAAAAACCCGAAGTCGCCTTTTCTTACATTAAATACAGCAACATCAGCTTCAGCGCCTACGCTCAGATGGCCAAGGTCAGGCCTTTTGATAACACTTGCAGGAGCCGAGGTGGCGCGGGCAATCACTTCCTGAACAGACATGCCCATGTTGAGAAACTTAGACAATACATTGGTCAAATCCTTCATCCCTCCATTCATGCTTTGGGTATGCAAATCTGTGCTGATAACATCGGGTTTAAAACCTTGCTGAATAGCGGGCACTGCCTGACGCCACCAAAAAGCACCACCGCCATGGCCCACGTCAAATATTATCCCTCTTTTCTGAGCTTCGAAGATGAAAGGTTTAACCTTTCCCTGCCCGTCCGGCAAGCGGACGTTTTCATCGACTACTGTTTCTCGTTGCTTAGGTCCATAGGCATAGGTGTGAGTAAACATGTCGCCCGGACGAAGGTGTTTCATAAATAATGCTTCTATAGAATTTGTTGGATCATGCTCTCCAAAGTCTACCATTACAGGTACGTTAGCTAAATTACCTGTTTCAACGGCACGATCTACTTGTGTAAAATCTCCCCAATAATGAGCCGATTTAATTCCTACTATAATATCTGGGAAAAGTTTATTGATCATATACGCAGTCATCACCGGATTCATATCGCTTACATCTTGCTCTTCAAAACGTCCCACCATACCGGTGCCTACAATATTTAATAAAGCTAACACCCTGGTTTGAGCTTTATCAATAGTTTGCTCTTTGAACTGGCGGAAGTTCCTCCACCCGGAAGAGCCGGCATCCACTACCGTAGTTACTCCGGCCCGGAAAGTAAATCCATCAGGCGCAACGCTGGTTGGTCCATTGGCGATGTAGGCATCAAGGTCATTCCCCATAAAGACATGCACGTGCATATCGATGAGTCCCGGTGTTACCAATAGACCAGCGACATCAATTACTTTCTTCGCATTTTTTATTGAAATGTCAGTTGCTACCTGGGATATCTTACCGTTGATGATAGCAACATCCATTTTAGCATCAATTTTATTTTTTGCATCGATGACATGGCCACCTTTCAATAAAATATCAATTTCCTGCGCACGCAATGACTGAACCTGAACTACGCAAAGGAGAAACAGGATACACGGGAGGGAATGGCACATGCTATGCAATAAATGCTTTTGATTTATCATGACTTAGTTAATTACTTTGTTACGTTGCTAAGGGTGGTCCGCCTGGAATCACAATCCGTTTACGCTCTTGCTTATAGTTTGATCGCTTGGCGGTAAACTTTGCATTCATATATTCACCCAGATAAATGGAGCCCGACATGTTACTACCTGTAACCGTGCCCGAAAATAAATAAGTTATACCATCTCCTGGCGGATGTATTCTGCTTTGCATTTTTACCTGATCTCCTTCGATCATCCCTGCTATCTCTTGAAGAGAAAAATCTGAAGTGTGCGTGCCCTGTATCCAATTCCCATCCTGTTCAATATAAAGTTTATGCATGCTCTTACCGCTAAAGAATTCAACGGTAACATCCCAATGTCCTCCAATTGCAACACTTGCAGATTTCATAGCGGTAGATCTTGGGCTGCGCTTTTGAGAAAGAATGTTATAGATTCTTTCTGCCACAATCTTATCATTGCCGGGTTGCATTTGACCCGTTGTAACATTAATGGAAGTCGAACCTGACTCGTCATCGCTGCCGATCGCAATCCTTGGCTTATTTCTCGCAAAATCTTCCGCTACTTCATCACCGGTGATATTTAATTTATCCGGGTCCCATTTGATATTCAATACAGGAGATTTGTTGGAAAGCTCCGTTGGTTCAAATACAAAAGTGGTTACCCCGTCAATTTTAGAAACTTGTTTTGCGATCGTGTCGAGATAAGAAAGCCATGTTTTCCATTCGGCCTGATGGTCGCGCGTAACCCATGCCTCTACAGCTGCCAACATGCCCATCATTTCTTCTTTGCCTACTTTATTATCCCGGCCGGGGCCATGGTGTGGCGAACTCGCTTGCCAGGCAGACATCAGAATGTCCTTACTGCCGAGCAGTAACCCTGCGCACTGTGGTCCACAGATTGCCTTGCCTCCGCTGTAGGCTACTATAGTGGCCCCGCGTTTCAAGTGCACGTTTGGAATGGTAAGTACCTCCGCGGCTGCATCAACGAGTATGGGTATATTTTTAGGGTTTGCAATTTTGGCAATGGCCTCCAATGAAAGGGGTTGGTCGGAATCCGAACCGCTATATGCCATAATATAAATCATGGCGGTTTTTGAATTCAGTGATTTTTCAAATTCTTCAATTGTATCCACAGTGATGAGCTCAACACCGATGTTGCGAATGGCATGGTCGTATGCATTTCGTGAGTGGCGGGGTACAACCACTTCTGTTTTTTCAAATCCATTCAAATCGGGAATGCGAATGAGTTTCTCCGGGTTGCCATCTGTTACACAAGCCACGGTAACGTGTTTCAACCCAGCAGCACATCCCGCGGAAACCATTCCCCATTCTGCACCGGTCACTTCGGCTAATCTCCGGCCGATACCGAATGCCAGTTCATCGTATTGCACGAAATACCCAGAAGCTGCTTTCATGGCGGCTACAACTTCAGGCCGCTCGACAGATCCGCCTATGATGGTAAATGTACCACGGCAATTGATTACGGGCTCCACACCAATTGATTCATAAATATTAGGTCCTATTGAAAGTGGACCAGATGACAAAAGTCCGTTTTCGTCTGTTGGAGAAGCCTCTGATGCGAACGGTAAAAAACTTCCTGCGAAAGGTAAAACGGTCAAATTTTTAATGATGTCTCTTCGTTTCATGCTCGTTGAGTTTATTTATTTGCTGATACTGAGTAAAGATAAAATTATTCTGCGCCAGCACAAGCCTCTAAACAGGATTGAGTGGTGAATTTAATCCGTTCACAACCAGGTCGGATCCTGATGGCGTATTTCAAATTCCCGCGTTGGGCCGAGGCCAGCAACAAAGTTTGTATAACCATTCCTGTGTCGGTGAGTCCTACAAGGTCTTTTCGCGAAAAGCAATAAGACCTTGGAGGATTTTCGGCAATGGAAATGAGGGGTTATATATAATTGTCACGCATACTACACAATTGAAGTTAGGCATTCTTTGTGCTTTCCTACGTTGCTCTCTGTGCCTTGGTGGCAAAAGAAATCCTAATTTTTGCCACAAGGACACGAAGTCACAAAGAGACACGAAGTCAAACTGTTTAATTTAAACAATCTTCGGCACTGCGACAATTTGAAATGCACCTCCTGATATCAATCACCGTTGCTATTTCGTAACTTTAAAAGCTAACCATTGAATATTCTTAAATTGTATATTAAAAACAATACTGGTATGAAAAGAAAAAGCCTGTTGAATCATTTCTTGGCAGAGATGAAACCGTCAATGCTGATTTGTGGTGCGTTGATTTTAATGACCGTGCCTGGAGCTGGCCAGGAAATCTCGTCCGAATGGAAATTCGAATGTCAACGCAAACAGATCGCACCGGAATACGCCATTGACGCGAAAAATACTTTTCATGGAAAGCCAACGCTGACTTTAAGTGGAAGTGGAAAAGAATATGCCGATGGGCATTGGCACAAACTGGTGAATGTGGAGGCGCAAGAATATTTTCAGTTCCGCAGTCATTTTATTGCTTCCAAGGTGGACGAACCTGAGAGAAGCATTCTCGCCAGGATCATATGGCAAAACGAATCAGGCGAACAGGTTGGTTTCACTGAATATCCAATTACCCTGCCCGATAAAACTAATGAAGGCTGGAGCATTATTGAACAATCTTATAAAGTACCACCTGAAGCCAGTAAAGCTAAACTGGAATTGCATTACCGATGGGATGCCGATGGAATGGTACGGTTTAGTGAAGTCTCATTTCAAAAAACAACTCCACCTAAAGTTCGAATGGTACGGGTAGCCACTATTCATCACCGGCCACAGGATAGCAAATCAACTCAGGAAAACCTTCAACAATTTTCAACACTCATCGCCCAGGCTGGAACTCAAAAGGCTGATATTGTCTGTCTTCCTGAAGGGATTACCATAGTTGGCACAAAGGAAAATTATGTTAGTGCCAGTGAACCAATCCCGGGTACTTCCACACAATTTCTGGGAAATATTGCCCGGCAACATCACTTATACATAGTAGCCGGGCTTCTGGAAAGAGAAGGTGACATTGTATACAATACATCTGTGCTCATTGACAGAGAAGGAAATCTGGCGGGTAAGTATCGCAAAGTGAGTTTACCAAGGGAAGAGATTGATGGTGGCATAACTCCGGGAAACTCATTTCCGGTTTTTGATACTGATTTTGGAAAGATAGGTATGATGATTTGCTGGGACGTTACCTTTCCCGAGGCTGCCAGAACGCTGGCGCAACAAGGTGCTGAGATTATTTTTCTTCCTATTTGGGGAGGTCACCTTAAACTTGCCATGGCCCGTGCACTGGAAAACCAGGTTTACCTCGTATCCTCCACCTACGATATGATATCAGCAGTATTTGATCTGGAGGGAAACATTATGAAAGAAGCTACAAATGAAAACCCGGTAGCGGTGGTGGATATTGATCTTAGCCAACAGAAATTATGGCCTTGGCTGGGTGATTTAAAAAGCAGGATTCCACGTGAAATGCCATCACAAAAGGCCACACAAATCAAGGGAGATTAAACCCAAATAAGGCATTAGGATTTTCGAATGAAAAATTGCTGTTGGCGTGAAACTTATATTTTGATTATTCTATCAATTTAGTCTTATGTCCTTTCGACCGTAGGGAGAAATCTTATCTAATGGAAACAACTTGTCAACCAAGAAGATTTCTCGCCTGCCTACCGGCAGGCAATTTCATGAATGCTCTGCATAAAGATGGTACGCACGAAAAGGAATCGATTAAACAAAATTGCAAAAGGATTTTCTAATGCGTAATCTGGGTTAAACAAATGAAAGTTTACTCTGCCAGCGATATTCGTCAACCGTATTCGCCTCTATCTGAGTCATTTGTAAGCCTGATTTTGAAGTAATCAAAGAACCATATCTGACTACTCTCGATTAATTCTCCGGGTCAGAAAATGAATGATCGTCCACGCCACCAGGTAGGTTAACCCGCATATAGTAAAGAGTACGTTATATCCTCCTGTTAAATTTCCCTGAGCTTTAAATGCATCGAGCAAATAACCAACCAATATGGGAAAGAGAATGCCACCAATGGCGCCTGCCATCCCTCCAATTCCAACCACTGAACTTACTGCCTCTTTGGGAAACAGGTCCGATGCAAGGGTAAAGATATTCGTAGCCCATGCCTGGTGAACAGCCACTGCCAGACTGATGAGTGCCACGGCAACCCAAACATCTGTTGCAAATTGGGCCGTGATGATGGAAAGTTCTAACGTTGCAAAAATAAACAAGGCAGTTTTTCTGGCGGTCAATGTAGGAAAGCCTTTCTTAATTAACCAGGAAGAAAAATAACCACCGCCAATGCTTCCAACGGTTGTCGCGGAATAAATAATCATCAATGACAGACTTGGTTTTCTTAAATCCAAATTGAAGGTGGATGAGAAATATGAAGGCAACCAGAATAGAAAAAACCAATAGATGGGATCAATGAGAAATTTCCCGGTAACAAAGGCCCATGTTTGAGGAAGTGTAAATAGCCTGTACCACTTTATGCCTGATGCGCCCGTTACTACCGAGGAAAATGTTTCTTGCCCCTTCATGATGTATTCCCCCTCCTGAATGGATAAGCGCTTTTGTTTCGTGGGGATATCATACAGCCATAGCCAAAAAATTAGCCAGACAAAACCCAGTGCGCCAGTTATCCAAAAAACTTGTTGCCAGCCATAATTCACTAAGATCCACGGAGCAATGATCAAGGCCAGAATAACACCTATGCTAGTCCCCGCATTAAATAGGCCGGTCGCCAGTGCACGCTCTTTTTTGGGAAACCATTCGGCAACCGCTTTCATGGCAGCAGGGAAATTGCCGGCCTCTCCTAAGCCTAGTCCAACACGTGCCAAACTAAAACCGGTTACGCTTTTAGCCACTGCATGCAGCATACCCGCAATGCTCCAGATAATAATTGACAAAGAATAACCGGCTTTCGTACCTACCTTATCAATTAGCCTTCCGAAGAGTAGCAACCCAATGGCATAAGCGGCTGTAAACGCCATAATAATATGTGCAAAATCTGTCTCGGTCCATTGAAACTCTTTCTCCAGGGTAGGTTTTAATAAACCAATGAGTTGACGATCCAGGTAATTAATGGTAGTGGCAAAGAAGAGCAGTGATACGACAAGCCAGCGATAATTTTTAAGTGTTGAATCAGACATACCAGAAATATACTTTTCTTTTCCTTACTTAGCATTTAAAGGCTAACAAAAACATCCTTTGGGGTGCATACGATTTCAATTCTTAGAATTAAATAATACTCCGGAACTATCCTGAATGGTAAAGAAAAGAATTTTGATTGTCTCAAGCTGTGCTTTGATTTATTTCAATGCTTGTAATTTCAATAAGTCTGTAGATACCAGTACCATTGCTACAGACTCTCTATCCATTTCACAGGGTAAAACTTTGTTTCTTCAGAATTGTAGCTCTTGTCACACTTTCCGGCAGGACGCGATCGGTCCCCAATTGGGTGGAGTAACTTCTGCCGTTTCCGCTGACTGGATTAAAAATTATATCAAAGACCCAAAATCTATCATTGAATCAGGCGATGACCGTGCTGGTAAGTTGCATGAAAAGTACAAAACTTTAATGCCATCATTTTCGCATTATTCGGATGACGAGATCAACAGTATCATTGCTTTTTTGAATACTCAAAAGGCACCTGATCGTCTGGAGGCGTTGGAAGATATTGAAATAAAAAACCCTATACCACAACCCATACCTCTTTCTGATCTTATTATTGATCTCGAACTGGTAACACAAATACCTCCTTCCGGTGAAGCACCACTGCTAACCAGAATTGCCAAACTCGACATACAACCCAATACGGAGAAATTATTTATCCTTGATCTTCGCGGCAAGCTATATAGTTTGACAAAAAAATCTCCGGGAATTTACCTGGACATGGCAAAGGAAAGGCCTGATTTCATTAATGAACCAGGTCTTGGCACTGGGTTTGGCAGTTTCGCATTCCATCCGGAGTTTGCCGATAATGGGCTCTTGTATACAACGCATACAGAATCGAGGACATCAAAAAAAGCAGATTTCAATTATGATGATTCAATTCAAGTTACGTTGCAATGGGTTTTATCGGAGTGGAAATCCAATAAACCCCTGTCTCCTGCATTTTCTGGAGTAAAAAGGGAACTTCTTCGAATTGACATGGTCACGGGAATTCATGGTGTTCAGGAAATTACATTCAATCCGCTTTCTAAACCTGCAGATGACGATTACGGACTACTATACATAGGTGTTGGAGATGGTGGAAGCGTTGAAAATAACTATTCCTTTCTGGCGCATAGTACTGAAAAGATTTGGGGCACTATTCTTCGCATAGACCCCAGTGGAAGAAACAGCTCTAATGGCCAATATGGAATTCCTCAAAATAATCCGTTTGCAAAAAGTGATAATGCTAAAGAACTTAAAGAAATTTATGCCTATGGCTTTAGAAACCCTCACCGTATTACCTGGAGCAAGTCTGGCCAGATGTTGGCCTGTAACATTGGCCATGGTAATTTAGAATCAATAAACCTTGTACTACCCGGTCATGATTACGGTTGGCCCATACGCGAAGGCACCTTTCTGGTAAATCCATTTGGCGACCTGAATAAATTGTATTCACTACCAGCAAATGATTCCATATTTAATGTTACCTATCCTGTTGCGCAATATGATCACGATGACGGTAAGGCCATTAATGGGGGAGTTGAATATTGGGGAACAACCATATCATCCTTGATGGGGAAATTTCTTTTTGGAGACATTGCCAATGGGAGATTGTTTTATATAGAGATGTCTGATATAAAATTAGGAAGTCAGGCACCCATAAAAGAATGGCAGGTTTCTGTTAATGGTGTCCCTAAGACAATCCTTGAACTTTGCGGGACTAACCGCGCTGATCTTCGGTTTGGCAGATGCCACAATGGAGAAGTGTACTTATTTACCAAACCAGATGGAAAAGTCTATAGGTTAATGAGGCCTTCGGTTATGAAAAAATAAGGTTGAGCGACCATCATAAATCACATTCCTTCTGAATGTCTATCTTCAGAAAGCGAATAAATTTTAAAAATCAATCGCTTTATTCCTTGGGGATGGTATCCATACGCCATTTAACATCACCTTACTGACTTTGCGCATTGCTTTAATATCTTTCAGCGGGTCACCTTCCACGAAAACAAGATCTGCCAGCTTTCCCTTTTCGATGCTTCCTAATCTCTCATCAATGCGAAAGAAGCGCGCATTTTCCATGGTGGCTGCTACGATGATCTCCATCGTACTAAGCCCTGCATTCTGTAACAATTCCATTTCCCGGAAATAAGCGTAACCAGTTTCCGCATAAGAGACCGATCCATGAGATCCAACGACAATCCGAACTCCTCCTTTTTTAGCCCGCCCTACCAATTTCACCATGTTCCTGAATCCCTTCACCTCAATACTATCGCCCTGATCAGGCTGCATTTCAAATGCCGCAAGCGTAGGACTTACAAATGTTTTCTTAAGCGACAAGAATAGAATAAGGGAATCCACTACTGCATTATCTTCCAACTTCAGGGAATTCCAAACTTCATACCTCCCCCGCCTTCGGGCCTCATTATCGGATAGAATAAGTTGCTTATATTTTTCTGCTTCACGGGCAGGAAGTAATACGGTTCCAAAAGATGTAATATGCTCAATACCATCTACCCCGGCATCAATTGCATCTTTCGCATTCGTGATTTCCAAATGAGCGGTTACCGGCAAGCCATGAAGGTGGGCTGTTTTACAAATCTCTTTTATGATTCCAACCGGCAAACCGAAATATACTTTGATGGCAGTAGCACCTTGTGCAGCATGTCGATTAACCGCCAGACGACCTTCTTCAGCATCTTGAACAATGTAGGCATCATTGGGATAGGCAGGCGGATAAGTATTGATATGAGGTCCCGTCAGGAATAATCTTGGTATAGCCTTACCTGATGACCTGACCGCTTCATACGCTTCTATCCAGGCACCCGGATCCCTTACCGATGTAATACCATGACTTAGAAACAACCCGGGCATCTCCAGGCTCTCTTCATTATGATAATGCGCATCAATCAATCCCGGAAGTATGGTTAGCCCTTTAACATTTAAAACCTCAGCCTCTTTCGGAATTTCTATTTCTCCTTCTTTCCCTGCAAATTCAATTTTATCATTCCTGATAACAACACAGGAATTTTGAACAGGCTCACCCCCATTCCCGTCAATTAAAGTTGCACCGACAAAAGCTATAACTTTTTCACCTTTTGGTATGGCCCTTTCATTTAACTCATGAATAATAACTTCAGATTTTGCATCGGTAACTTCCTCAGTGGATTTATCCTCCGAATTACATGAGAATAAAATGACGATGAAAACGACAGATAGTTGCCCTGTCCTTTTTATTCTATATTTATTTGGAAAAGTATTCATTTCATCCATCCTTTAGTGCAATATCTAATAGGAGACAAAAAGCATGCGCTTCTCATCAAATATAGTAAGCTCATTCATATTTAGGTTTGAGAAAACTGTTTTCTTTTGGCTCATGGATAGCCATCTGCCTTCCAATTATTTTAAGTCAGGTTTTTATATTTATCAGTGGAGTCCGGCAAAAAAATCAAAAAAGACGAATCTTATGTTAAGCTTTTAAAAAACGGTAATGATAAACCAGTAAGTAACCCTAGCCAGAAAGGAGCACCAAAAAATTAAGGAACAAATGAAAATTGAAAAGATAAGTGCGGGACAATTAAAAGTTGGTGCTACAGGCTTTCTCAGCTTGTTCTCTTTAGTAGGTATTATGTTTTATGGTCTGCCTTTCTTCTTCGATTTTTGGGTTGAGGATTTTGGCTGGTCTCGTGCAACCGTTACTTCAGGAAATGCATTTGGTAAAGTAATTATCGGCTTTGTTGGATTTATTGCTGGTTGGTTCATTGACCGCTATGGTCCACGAAGGCTGATGCTCTCTGGAATATTGCTAGGGGGCTTTGCTTTGATTGGGTTAAGTACGATGACTTCACTCTGGCATTTTTACTTTTTCTACCTGCTCAGTGTACTAGGGTATATGTGCGGAGGGCCCCTTCCTAACCAAGTGTTGATCTCACGCTGGTTCAGGGAGTCACGGGGAAAAGCTATGGGCATCGCTTACCTGGGCATTGGAGTAGGCGGCATGCTGGTTCCACAAATAGCGAAGTGGCTCAACACAGAATATGGGTGGCGCCAGGCCCTGATGATATTAGGTATACTGATGATCGGTATAGCTTTTCCAATGGCCTGGTTTGTAAAAGAAAGTCCAGAAGGCTTGCTGCACGAAACGAAACAACCGGAAGCAAAAATTCCACTGAGTAGTATTTTGAAAAGCTGGCCCTTTTACTTGCTCGTAATAGGAAGTATGTGCTCAATTGGGGCTGTAAGCGGTACAAGTCAGAACCTCAAGTTATTCTTCAGATTTGATTTGCAATATTCTCAGGAACAGGCTGCTAATATCGTTTCCATCATACTTGGTTCAAGTATTATTGGGCGATTATTGATGGGTTGGCTGGCTGATCGAATGCAGAAAAAATTTGTCATGATACTCATCTATGCCCTTGTTGCGAGTTCGATTCCACTGCTTTTTTACGCTTCCACGCCTGGTGTAATTTATCTTTTTGCTTTTATTTTCGGCATAGGACTGGGGGGTGATTATATGATCATACCATTAATGGCAGCCGAATTATTTGGTGTACGGGTAATGGGTCGCGTTATGGGAATTATTCTGACCATGGATGGATTAGGAGAAGCGTTCGCTCCAATGCTGGTAGGGTGGCTTCGGGATCGCAGCGGAAGCTATTCAAATGGATTTGCAGCTTTAATTATTCTGGCTGCCATCGGCACCATTGCGGTGGCGATGCTACCTCGCAAAAATACCGCATTGTGATCAGGTATCGGCCTATGAGGTATGATGATATCCCAGCGGCACTTTCATTATGTCGAAATGCCAGGTGGAATCAACTCTCCCGCGATTGGGAGATTTTATTGAAACTTAGCCCTGACAATTGCCGTGTAGCTGAACAGGAAAAAGTTGTGGGGACAGTCGCTACCATTCGCTACCAACATCATTTTAGTTGGATCGGTATGGTCCTGGTCGATCCAGCATTCCAACAACAAGGGATTGGGATGCAATTGCTCAGGGAAGCTTTACAGATTTTACAACAACAAGAAACAATAAAATTGGATGCGACACCTGCCGGGCGAAAAGTTTATCTAAAACTGAATTTTATTGACGAATATCCATTGAGCAGGATGCATACAATGGCGGTGCAAAAGGATTTAAAAACTTCAGCAGCAAGAGCAGTCCGTAAAAATGATTTATCAAAACTGATGGAGATGGACCTCGCAGTTTTCGGTGCTAATCGCCAGTCCTTATTAGAATGGCAGTGGAAGGGTGCTCCGGAATATGCCTATTTGATAGAAAATAAGAATGAGATTCAAGGCTATTGCTTTGGGCGGCCTGGCCGACACTTTGTTCATATTGGGCCAGTTATTGCCAATACATTAGACATTGCAAAAGATCTTATTTCTGCAGCCTTAAGTAATTGCATTGGGCAAGCTGCAATTTTGGATATTTCACACCTTGATCCGCAGTGGAAGGCCTGGCTTACCTCCATTGGTTTTTTAGAGCAACGCCCTTTTTTTCGAATGTACCTTGGACGCAACCGGTATCCAGGTGTTCCTCAAAAACAATTTGCTATTTTAGGTCCAGAGTTTGGATAAAATCCGAATTCTCCTGACCATAAAAATATTGACATAACGATTAGCACAACATCATTTCACTTTCATCGCAGGATTATTCATCATCGAAAATATTTTACTTTCATGTAAAATATTGAGTTAGATTCCTGAATCAAGGTTATTATTGTTAACTTTTGATGAGAAGTCCATCGTAAAAATCCATTTCTTGTAAATGATTACCATTAACTATGAACTTAAGCCGTCTGATTTATCTGGCAAGCTTAAAAGACTTTGGCAACTTTCGGATCAGAAGATTAATCTTATCAATGCGAACTACGATGAATCGAAAGGTTCTCCCGTATTCACAATCGGTGGCAAGTATTCAACAAGAGGATGGACGGAATGGACTCAGGGTTTTCAATATGGCTCTTCCTTACTTCAATTTGAAATTACCGGAGAAAAGAAAAATCTTGAAATTGCCAGAAGTAAAATAGTTACGGAAATGGCTCCCCATGTAAGCCACATGGGTGTACACGATCATGGATTTAACAATATATGTACTTACGGAAATTTGTTGCGCTTGATGAGTGAGGAAAAAATTCCTTATAACGAATGGGAAAAGAACTTTTACGAACTGGCATTAAAAATTTCGGGCGCTGTGCAGGCATCGCGATGGACACCCATTAAAAATGGCGGCTTTATCCATTCCTTCAATGGAGCTCATTCATTATTCGTTGATACCATTCGATCTTGCCGTTCATTAACCGTTAGCTACATGCTGGGACACATTTTCCAGGGAGAAGGGGACGTAAAAATTAGTTTGCTCGAAAGGGCATTGCAACATCTTCAGGCTACAGCAACCTATTCTGTCTTTTATGGTAACGGGCGCGATACTTTTGATATTTGGGGCCGTACGGCACACGAAAGTATTTTCAATGAAAAAGATGGAGCCTACCGGTGCCCAAATTCGCAGCAAGGATATTCAGGATTGACTACGTGGACAAGAGGCCTGGCCTGGGCCATGTGCGGATTTGCTGAACAACTTGAATGGCTGGAAGAAGCAGATGAAACCGAACTCACTTCATTTGGTGGAAAAGAGGTCCTTTCATCAATCTTGTTAAAAGCGGCAAAAGCTACTTGTGATTTTTATATTAAATATACACCCATTGATGGAGTTCCCTATTGGGATACCGGAGCGCCAAATTTGCATAAGCTGGGTGATTACCTAAGCAATCCTGCAGATCCCTTTAATGACTTTGAACCAGTTGACAGTTCTGCTGCTGCTATCGGGGCACAAGGCTTGTTGAGATTAGGTGAATACCTTTCCAAAAAAGGTGATGCCGAAGCAGGGAATAAATACTGGGGAGCCGGCCTTACAGTACTAAATACACTACTTGACGAACCCTATTTAAGCACTGATGAAAATCACCAGGGGTTATTGCTTCATTCCATTTATCATCAACCCAATGGATGGGACTTTATTCCAAAAGGAAGTAAAATCGCCAATGGCGAAGCCAGTATGTGGGGCGATTACCATATTCGTGAAGTGTGTCTTTACTTACAACGCATCATCCATAAAGAGGATTATTACACATTTTTCAATTGTGCTAAATGAACTCAAGCCCAATAACCGACCTTTCAAAACTTTGCATTCACACCATTACAACTAAGCCCTGGAATATTGAACTCGCGGCAAAAAATTACTCTTCTAATGGCGTAAAGGGTATTACGGTTTGGCGTGATGCCCTCCTGGGAGGAGATATAAGACAGACCGGCCAAATGCTGCAGGATCATGGCCTCACAATCGTTTCGCTATGCAGAGGTGGTTTTTTTTCAAACAGGGACGCAACTAAAAGGAAAATTGCATTGGATGATAATCGCAAAGCAATTGAAGAGGCGGCTGAACTTGGCACAAAAATGATCGTCCTCGTTTGCGGGGCAGATCCTGCTCAAACGTTAGAGGATTCCAGAAAACAAATTCAGGAGGCAATTGCCACATTAATTCCGGAAACTGCTGCTGCCGGTATCCAGTTAGCAATTGAACCCCTTCATCCCATGTATGCCGATACGCGGTCAGCCATCAATACATTAGCTCAGGCAAACGACATGGTTGAAGCTTTGAACTCCAATTGGGTGGGTGTGGCATTGGATGTATATCACGTTTGGTGGGACCCAGCACTGGAAACAGAAATAAAACGCTGCGGAAAAAATAACACCTTGCTGGCTTTTCATATCTGCGATTGGAAAACTCCCACCTTTGATTTACGGAACGATCGCGGTTTGATGGGTGAAGGTTGTATTCCAATTAAGAAAATCAGATCGTGGGTGGAGGCGGCCGGTTTCAAAGGTTTCAATGAAGTGGAAATATTTTCTACTGAATACTGGAAACAAGATCAAACAGAATTTTTACAAAATATCATAACATCGTATAAACAATTTTCCTAAAAGATATATTCAGACATGAAACAGCACACAGTTGGAATAATTATGAATGGCGTAACAGGTCGCATGGGCACAAACCAGCACTTGCTAAGATCCATAGCTGAAATAATAAAACAGGGAGGTGTCAAGATTAACTCCGGTGAAACGATAATGCCCGATCCCATTCTTATCGGTCGAGATGAAAGCAAATTAGAAAAACTCTGCGCACTTACTGGTATCACTAAAATGAGTACAAATTTGGATGAAGTATTAAAGGATCCTAAATACATTATTTATTTTGATGCACAAACCACAGGAAGAAGGGCCGATGCTGTTAGAAAGGCAGTGAAAGCAGGCAAACACATTTATTGCGAAAAACCAATCGCAGTCAGTGTAGAGGTTGCTTTAGAATTGTATGAGCTATGCACCAAAGCAAGACTTAAAAACGGTGTGGTCCAGGATAAATTATGGCTTCCAGGAATCCTCAAACTAAAGCGGCTTATACAGCAAGGCTTCTTTGGTAAAATACTTTCGATACGCGGAGAGTTTGGTTATTGGGTATTTGAAGGAGACACCATACCGTCTCAGCGTCCTTCCTGGAATTATCGCAAAGAAGATGATGGAGGTATTATTGTCGATATGCTTTGTCATTGGCGATACTTATTAGATGAGGTTTTTGGAAAAGTTAAATCGGTGTCCTGCTTAGGCGCAACGCACATTGATAAAAGGGTTGATGAAAATGGAAAAAAATATGATTGTACTGCTGATGATGCCGCCTATGCCACCTTTGAGTTGGAAGGTGGGATCATTGCTCAATTTAATTCTTCCTGGGCTGTCAGGGTAAGGCGCGATGATCTTCTTACACTTCAGGTAGATGGAACAAAGGGTTCTGCCGTTGCGGGTCTCCGTGAATGCTACATCCAGCATTACGGCAATACACCAAAACCCGTTTGGAACCCGGATATTGCTCAACCAATTAATTTCCTTGAAGGCTGGTCAAAAATGCCAGAACAGGAAGTATATGAAAATGCTTTTAAAGTTCAATGGGAACTCTTTTTAAAGCATATAGTAAAGGATGAGCCTTTTCCGTGGACACTTCGTGAAGGTGCTAAGGGTGTACAGTTAGCAGAAAAAGGCCTGGAAAGTTGGGCGAAACGTTGTTGGGTTGAAGTGCCAGAACTATAATAATCATTAAAATGAAACAAGTAGCGTTAGTCACCGGAGGAAGCAGAGGCATTGGTTACGGAATTGTACGCCACCTTGCTACACTAGGCTTTGATATTGCCATCAATGGAGTAAGACCAGAAGAATCGGTAGAAAGCGTTTTGCAAGGTATTAGAGAATTGGGCGTTAATGTTTTGTACTGTCGGGGAAATATTAAACATAGGGAAGACAGAAAGAAAATACTGCAACAGGTAAAAGATCATTATAAAAAGCTTAACGTACTTGTAAACAACGCTGGTATCGCCCCGAAAGAACGAGCGGACATCCTTATGACGAGTGAAGAAAGTTTTGATGAAATTGTCTCTACAAATCTTAAAGGCACTTATTTTCTTACACAGGCCGCAGCAAACTGGATGATTGAACAAAAGCAATCCGATCCGAATTTTACAGGTTACATCATTACTATTTCTTCCATTTCTGCTACCGTTGCTTCCGTAAATCGCGGGGAGTATTGCATCTCCAAAGCAGGATTAAGTATGGCGACTCAACTTTTTGCCGTTCGTATGGGAGAATTTAATATTCCAGTATATGAAGTTCGGCCAGGTATTATCCGTACGGATATGACAGCTGGAGTAAAGGAAAAATATGATATGCTTATTGAAAAAGGTTTGTGTGTACAAAAACGTTGGGGTCATCCTGACGATGTGGGAAGAGTTGTTGGTGCGTTAGCTCTGGGAAATTTTCCATACTCCACGGGGCAAGTCTTCATGGTTGACGGTGGGTTGACAATTCCCCGATTATGAAATTTAAAAGCATGAAGGATAAAACGGTCGGATTACAGTAAGAGATTTACAAAAAATTGATGAATCAATAAAGAAGCATTCCAGCAGAATAAATAATAGTTAGGTTAAACTAAAATTAAGCCATGACAGCTAAAACTATTTCACGCAGAAAGTTTGTGACCACTAGTGCATTTGCATTTTCAGGGTTGGCGACACTTGGAAGTTCAGTATCCGGCAAATCATTTTATTCCGATGATATTGTCAAGGTAGGAATTATCGGTACGGGTAGCAGGGGTGCAGGACTGGCATCACTCCTCAAAGAAATTCCAGGTATCGAACTGGTAGCCTGCTGCGACATTATACTTAAACATTTAGAAAACGGAATGAGTTTGGCAGCGAAAGGAGCCAGGGCTTATACTGACTACAGAAAATTGTTGGACGATAAAACCATTCAAGCTGTAATCATTGCCACACCGCTGTTCTTGCATTATCCCATGGCCGTCAATGCGCTTGAGGCTGGTAAACATATTTACTTAGAGAAATCCATGACTTATGATATTCCGCAAGCATTGGACTTAGTAAAGAAGGTCCGGAATTCTAAATTAGTTTTTCAGGTTGGTTACCAATATCGCAACTACGATCTGTATCATAAAGTGAAAGAAGTGATATCCAAGAATTGGCTTGGAAAAATTACCCAATTCGAGTGTCAATATAACCGGAATTCCAATTGGCGCGTACCCGTAGATGATCCCAAAATGGAACGCGCCTTAAACTGGCGCATGTACCGCGAATATTGTGGCGGCCCGCTATCAGAGTTATGCGCTCATCAAATTGATATGGTAAATTATTTACTGGATAGTCATCCGTTAAAAGTCACCGGCATGGGAGGTATTAACTATTGGAAAGACGGACGGGACACGTATGATAATATCCGCACCATTTACGAATATCCGAACGGCATTAAGTCGGGTGTTACGTCAGTTCTCTCGAATGCCTACAATGGTTATAGTATCAGAATATTGGGAGATAAGGCAACTGTTGAGATACTGCGGGAAAAAGCCTTCATTTATTCAGAGACATTGGATAATGCGAAAGGTATTGTTGATGGTGTTACCGGGGCCACTTTGGCACTCACAACCCAAGGGAAGCCCATTGAACTTATTTTTGAAAAAGAAGGTCAACAGCAACTCGAGCCTACGATCTATGCGCTTCAAGAATTCGTGGAGTGTATTCATGGTAAAAAGAAACCGGCATCTTCTGTGGAAACCGCCAAAGATACATCCATTGCTATCCACATGGGCAACAAAGCCGCTGATACAGAAACACTTCAGGTGTGGAAACCTGAATATTCAGTATAGAACCATCGGTATATGATTTGAAATTAATTGATTGCAGGGATCGGAATCATCTTGATTTAACATGGAAACCTTAGAATTAACTTATAAAAAATTATTAGAACCTTCTGATGCGGTGATCGAAGATGTAGCTTCTCTGGATGGAGATATTTTAATTCTTGGTGTCGGTGGCAAAATGGGGCCAAGTTTGGCAAGACTCGCCAGGCAATCATTGAACATGGCAGGAGTTAATAAAAAAATTATAGCGGTCTCCCGCTTCTCTGAACCAGGACTGCAAGACAAGTTAAATAAGGAAGGCATTGAAACTATCCCTGCTGATTTGCTGGAAGACGATCAACTGCAAAAACTGCCTGATATCAAGAATGTGCTGTACCTGGCCGGAACTAAGTTTGGGACCCAGGGGAAAGAACCTTTTACCTGGGCAATGAATACCTATTTGCCCGGACGTGTTGCAGTGAAGTACAGACATTCACGCATCGTAGTTTTTTCAACTGGCAATGTCTATCCCTTGACTCCGGTGATATTGAAAGGTGCTACTGAAAACCAGTTACCTGAGCCGATTGGAGAATATGCACAATCCTGCCTTGGGCGGGAACGCCTTTTTCAACATTACGCCTTAAAGTACTCCACCCCCATCTTAATTTATCGGTTGAACTATGCCAATGACGTAAGCTATGGCGTGCTGTTGGATATAGCCAAAGCTGTCAAATCGAAAAAATCAATCGACTTAAGCATGGGACATGTAAATGTTATTTGGCAGGGTGATGCTAATGAAATTGCCCTCCGGTCGTTGAGGCATTGTGCTGTTCCCTCCAAAATTCTTAATGTAACGGGACCAGAAACGTTGTCGGTTCGGTGGCTCGCAGGGCAATTCGGAGAAATGTTTGGACAAACACCTGAATTTACAAATGAAGAACAACCGACTGCCTTGTTGAGCAATGCATCAGAATCTTTTCGCCTTTTCGGATACCCTAAGGTAACCCTGATAAAAATGATGGAATTAATAGTAGAGTGGATTAACCAGGGCGGAAAAACTTTAAATAAAGAAACTCACTTTCAGGAGAGAAAGGGGAAATTTTAACAGACAACATGTATCCAGCAATAGATTCGACAATCAAAAAGTTATTACAGGAAGGCACAGTTATTCCCGCTCATCCATTAGCCTTAAAACAAGATTTATCATTAGATGAAAACAGACAACGAAGACTGACAATGTATTACATGGCGTGTGGAACAGGGGGAGTGGCCGTTGGCGTTCATACCACGCAGTTTGAAATTAGAAAACCGGAAATAAATTTATTAAGACCTGTTCTGAAAATAGCCGCTGAAGAAATTGAAAGGGCAACGTTAAATCGTCCATTTATAAAAGTGGCAGGCATTTGCGGCCCTACGTCCCAAGCCATCAAAGAAGCAGAACTGGCAATCCGGTATGGTTATCATCTTGGTCTGGTTAGCATGGGTGGGTTGAATGATTATTCAGAATCCCAGCTCATAAAACATGCCCGAACAGTTGCCGAAGTAATCCCGGTTTTTGGCTTCTATCTTCAGCCTGCCGTAGGCGGACGTTTATTAAGCTATGAATTCTGGCGCAAGTTTGCAGAGATTCCAAATGTTCATGCCATAAAAGTTGCCGCCTTTAACCGGTATCAAACGCTTGATGTAGTGAGAGCCGTATGTAACTCCAGCAAGAGAGATGAAATCGCATTGTACACCGGCAACGATGATAACATTGTAGCTGATTTGCTTACCCCCTATCAATTTACTCTTGATGGAAAAACAGTTGAAAAACGCTTTGTCGGTGGATTGCTCGGTCATTGGGCCATCTGGACTAAAAAAGCAGTAGAACTTTTAGCAGAGGTCAAGCAATGTATAGCTCATGACTATTCGGGCATGAAGAAACTGTTGACGAAAGGTGCTGAGATTACCGATATGAATGCTGTCATCTTCGATGAGAAAAATGGATTCAAGGGTTGCATACCCGGAATTCACGAAGTCTTATGTCGCCAGGGATTGTTAGAAGGCGGGTGGTGCTTAAATCCAAAAGAAAAACTTTCCACTGGCCAAGCCAAAGAAATTGATAGAATTTATAAAAATTATCCATCCTATAATGACGATGACTTTGTAAAAAGATTTCTGGAAGCGCAGTTTTAAAAAGCTTAAATTTATCCTATCATCAAGACCCTGTCAACTATGAAAAGTAAACGCAGAGATTTTTTAAAACTTGCCGGTCTCACGGGGCTAAGCGTAGCCGGAGGGGGTTTGCTGAATGGATTTCCATCACCATTGAGTTCAATTTCATCCACTGATAAAAACGTAAATCTTATGCCAGAAGATAACCTCAGCCTCATTGGGTTATACGGCCCATGGGCTGCTTCATTACATGACAATAGGTTGCCCAGCTTTTCTTTTCGAAGGAAAGAGTGGTCGAAATTAGAAACCTGGAAGGAAGCTGCCAAAAAACAACTTCATGAGCGATTGGCTATCCCTGATATCGGTGGCACTCCTGAAGTAAAAATTAACAAACAATATAACTATGATGGCTTACACATTGAAGAACTTACCTGGCAGTTGCCGTATGGCCGGCCAACGGAGGCCATCTTATTAAAACCTCAAAATGCAACCGGTAAATTACCAGGCATTCTTGCTTTTCATGACCATGGTGGAAACAAATATTTTGGTACGCGAAAAATCACGCGGACGTCAGATGATCAGCATCCTTTGATGAAAACACACCAACAGGAATATTACGAAAACTTTGCGTGGGCCAATGAGATTGCAAAACGGGGTTATGTTGTTCTTGTCTCTGATGCATTCCCTTTTGCCAGTCGCAGGGTGATGATGCAGGATATTCCTGAACATCTGCGCCAGGGATTAACAGATCAGAATCCGGAAAATGCTGAAAATATAAAAGCTTACAATGAGTGGGCCGGTGAGCATGAACATGTGATGGCCAAATCATTATTCTGTGCAGGAACAACCTGGCCGAGCCTATTTTTTGCTGAGGATAGAAAAGCCCTAGATGTTTTGTGCGCCCGAAAAGATGTTGACGCTAACAACATTGGTTGTTGCGGCTTGTCGGGGGGTGGGATGCGTACCGTGTTCATGGGGGGATTGGATGTTAGAATTAAATGTGCGATACCGGTAGGATTTATGACTACCTGGAAGGACTTCCTTCTCTATAAATCTTTCACTCATACCTGGATGACATACGTGCCCTTGCTTCCAAATGAATTGGATTTTCCTGAAATATTAGGATTGCGCGTACCACTTCCAACCCTCGTACTTAATGATATCGATGACCAATTATACACACTTCCGGAGATGAAGCAAGCCGATAAAATTCTAAGCGAAGTATATAAGAAGGCAAATGCTGAAGATTATTATAAGTGCTCTTATTATCCCGGACCGCATAAATTCGATGCAAGAATGCAGTCTGAAGCCTTTGACTGGTTTGATAAATGGCTGAAAGGCTAAGCAAGCGACTTAAATCAATCAATATAGTACAACATCATTATAAATTAAAACTTTAAAGACATGAAAAGCAATCGCAGAAATTTTCTAAAACTTTCGGGGCTCGCAGGAATTGGCCTGGCAGGTGCAGATATTATTGGAAGTAATGCAGCCATACTGGATGGTCCGAATACCAAATATCCATTAAGTAACCAGGATGGAGATCATTTTAACATGAGTGGTTTTGCGGCACCCAAATTGGAAACCGTTAGAATTGGGTTCATCGGACTAGGCAATCGCGGACCTGGAGCGGTTGAGCGTATGAGCAAAATAGAGGGTGTGGAAATTAAAGCCTTATGCGATATCATACCGGAGAAAGCCAATCGTGTAAAAAAATTATTGGAGAACACCACGCACCGTCCGGAAGTTTATTCCGGAAATGAAAATGAATGGAAAAAAGTCTGTGAGAGGAAAGACATTGACCTGGTCTACATCACCACTCCCTGGAAGCTACATGCACAGATGGCTGTTTATGCAATGGAGAATGGAAAACATGCTGCATCTGAAGTTCCGGCTGCAGTCACTACGGAAGAGTGCTGGCAACTTGTAAAGACCTCAGAAAAGACCCGTAAACATTGCATGATTTTGGAAAATTGTTGTTACGACTTTTTTGAGCTGCTCACACTCAATATGGCCAGGCAGGGCTTCTTTGGCGAAATCGTTCATGCCGAAGGAGCTTACATTCACGACCTGTTGGTTGACAACTTTTCTAAAGAGAAATATTATGACATGTGGAGGTTGAAAGAAAACTTCCGTGACGGTAGCTTGTACCCTACCCACGGCCTGGGACCCATTGCACAGATTATGAATATCAATAGAGGTGATCGAATGGATTATCTCGTCTCCATGTCGGGCAAAGACTTTCAAATGAGCGACATGGCCAGGGAACTTGCGGCCAAAGATGATTTCTACAAACCCTATGAAAACAAAAGCTATCGCGGTAATATGAATACCACTACCATCCGTACGCTGAAAGGTAAGACCATGATGATACAGCATGATGTTACATCTCCAAGACCTTACTCCCGCATTCATCTTGTCAGTGGAACAAAAGGTGCCGCTTTAAAGTACCCTGAACCAGGCCGCATTTCAACCGGCCATGAAGATTGGCTGTCTGAAGCTGAATTCAAATTGCTCGAAGAAAAGTATGCGCCTCCTATTGTAAGAATAGTTGGCGAACTGGCCAAACAGATTGGCGGACACGGAGGCATGGACTTTTTAATGGACTGGAGATTGATCGATTGTTTGAGAAATGGGTTGCCGCTTGATATTGATGTTTATGATGCCGCTGCCTGGAGCTCGGTAGCGCCATTGAGTGAAAAGTCAGTGGCTAATCGTTCCAGCGCAGTTGATGTTCCGGATTTTACTTCTGGGTCGTGGAAAACGAATCAACCTGTTGACATGCTCCTGCAAAAAGGTGGTAACACCAAGGTGAAAATCTAAAAAGTATAGAACATCCTGATTGCTTACTCTTAAAGTAAAACTAAGCTTCACTATATGAAAATTAGCGTTGCCCAAAACCCTCTTGAATTAGGTGAAGCTGCGGGGTCTGCCGCTGCTGCTTTAATCAGAAATGCAATTTCAACCGAGGGCCATGCAAACATCATATTAGCTACCGGCACCAGTCAGTTTGAAACTTTAAATCAGCTTATCGCTGAACGAAATATTGATTGGGGCAAAGTAGTAATGTTTCACCTGGATGAATACATAGACTTGCCCATAACGCATGCTGCGAGCTTTAGAAAATACCTGAAAGAAAGATTTTTGTCAAAGGTAACTGCTTTAAAAGCAGCTTACCTGATAAATGGTGAAACCGATCCAAAGGCAGAGTGTGATAGACTTGGAAAGTTAATTAAACAACATCCCATTGATGTGGCATTGGTTGGGATTGGCGAAAATGGACATTTGGCTTTTAACGATCCTCCTGCCGATTTTGAAACAGAAATACCTTACCTCATTGTTGAATTGGATCAAGCGTGCCGCAAACAGCAATTGGGCGAGGGTTGGTTTAAAAGTTTGGATGAGGTTCCAACAAGGGCAATAAGCATGTCTGTAAAACAAATACTGAAGGCAAAAAACATTATATGCTCAGTCCCCGATCATAGAAAAGCAATGGCTGTAAAGAATTGTATTGAACGACCGGCTAGTAATTTATTTCCAGCTACAGCCCTGCAGAGCCATCCTAACTGCATTTGTTATTTGGATAAAGATTCTGCATCGATGCTTTCAGATCAATAAAACTTAGAGAAAGAACTTAAAGGCACACTTAAGGAAACTTTCAACATATATTTTGATAACCCCCAAGGTGGACATCCGGAATACATGATTTAAAAGAACGCTTGAAGTTTTCTGAAGCATTTACTCTAAAGCTAATAAGCTCGTTGACGAAGTAAATTGCTTAGTCAAAAAAGCGTCCAATTTTACTATCTTTAAACATAAATAACTGTATGAAAACAAAGATGAAACTGACGGCCGCGTTTGAAGAAGCGGAAGAAGGTGGTTACATCGCTTTTATTGAGGAATTGCCTGGCGTTAACTCCCAGGGTGAAACGCTTGATGAAGCGAAAGTTAATTTACTCGAGGCCCTTGAATTGGTATTGCAAACGCAGCGCGAACTTTCAGAAAAAGAACTTGGAGACAGAAAATTTATCAGGGAGCTGCTGGAATTTGCTTAGATGAAGACGAACAATCTCATCCATCATTTGCAAAGTCATAATTGCCGTTTGCATCGCGAGGGTCTTGCTCAAATCAATCTTGGTAGTTCTACCGTGGAGGTTGGTGCTGTACAATCCCTGTTTGACCTCGGTCACGTTGGTTCCGCTAACCGGGATCTGTACGATGTAGCCCGGGACTGGCAGCACTTCCAGGTGGAATCATCCCCGGGCAATAAAATTTCGTCACCGCTACACTAGTGGTGAACTGGCTTGGGGAGATTAAGGAGAGGTGAGCAACGCTCCACCCCTGACCCCGTCAGTTGGCGGGGGAACCATCACTCCTATGCAAAGAGTCAAGTTAATTTATATTTTACTAAATTTGAAACATGATCACTCAAGAACTAAAACCCGGATTCAGCAACTTGCAATTAGAGCTGTTAAAACTTTATTCCAATGGGGTTTCTGACGAACAACTGATGGAGATAAAATGGCTCCTGGGCAAATACTTCGCGGAAAGGGCCACAGTAGCAATGGATAAGTTCATCAAAGAAAAACACCTGACTGGGCAAGACATCGTAGAAAAATCAAAAGAACACCTTCGCAGTGCACATCGTAGTTGATACTAATGTGTTCATCAATATCATAGGTACAACTTCCCCATACCGTTGGATATTTGATAAAATCATTTCAGGAGAGTTAACCTTGTGTATCAGCAATGAGATTTTCTATGAATATTGGGAAGTGTTAGAAGCCCAAGCAAACCCTGAAGTCGCAGAGAACATTTCTAATTTTCTGGTTATAATGCCTTCAATCAAATTAATAATTCCTTTCATTAAATGGAATTTAATTGTTGCTGATCCGGATGATAATAAATTTGTTGATTGTGCCATAAGTGCCGGGGCTGAATGCATTATTACCCATGATGCACATTTTAATGTTTTAAAAAATATATCCTTCCCGTCCGTCAGGGTTATAAGTCCTGAGAACTTTGACGAAGTTTTTAGATCAATGAAGAGTTAAATCAGATGCCTTCAATTATATCTGGCTACGATTACGATATATTCATTAGTTATGGCCACAACGATAACAAGGGAGATCATTGGGTAACGGATTTCGTCAGTGCATTAAAGACTGACTCGAAACCACCTTCAAAGAAGACATTTCTATTTATTTCGACATCAACCCCATTATTGTCTGCTCGAAACCCTGAAATGCTGCGCCAGATAAAAAAGGATGGGAATAAAAAATTCAGTTTTGGGTTTTTGATCTATGCCAACCAATAAGGAATTGAAAAATGTTTTGTAGTGAGTGTTATGAATAAAAGCATTCCAGCCATACCAGTCGGTTCATTGACAAGGCGCGACACGAGAATCTCTATCCTCATAATCGGGTTGTTATTTTTCATTTTTGGTTTTGTTTCCTGGGTCAACGCCATCCTGATTCCCTATTTTAAAATTGCCTGCGAACTCACTAATTTCAAAGCCTACCTCGTCACTTTTGCTTTCTATATTTCTTATTTCGTCATGTCAGTGCCATCATCTTACTTATTAAAGAAAGTAGGATTCAAAAAAGGAATGATGGTAGGGTTTTGGTCGATGGCGCTGGGCGCTTTTATCTTTGTGCCAGCAGCGTACACCAGAACGTATGAAATATTTCTGGCAGGACTCTTTACTATTGGGACAGGCCTATCTATTCTTCAAACTGCAGCCAATCCTTATATCACCGTTCTTGGACCCATCGAAAGGGCCGCTCAACGGATAAGTATTATGGGAATATTTAATAAGGGTGCAGGAATCCTGGCTCCCCTCGTTTTTGCTGCCGTGGTCTTGAAAGCAACGGATACAGATTTATTCAAAGCACTGGGCACCATGAATGATGTTGAAAAAAATATCGCCTTAGATGAATTGATCAGAAGGGTAATACCACCCTACATAGTTGTTGGCACTGTCTTATTTCTATTGGGGTTAATGGTTCGCTATTCACCATTGCCCGAAATCAACACCGAACATGAAAGTGCTGAGGTGGCAGCTGCCAACTCAGATAAAAAAAGCATATTCGAGTTCCCACATTTGATCCTGGGGGCTATCGGAATTTTTCTTCATGTAGGCACGCAAGTCATTGCCATCGATACCATCATTGGATATGCCAGTTCCATGCAGGTTAATTTAATGGAAGCCAAAGTATTTCCCTCTTACACACTCTTTGCCACCATATGCGGTTATGTGCTGGGAATTATTTGCATACCAAAATTCATACGCCAGGTTAATGCGTTACGAATCTGCACGGGTTTAGGAACCATGCTCACCCTCCTCATTATCTATACCAATGGACAGGTGACATTTCTGAATCATGAAGTTGATATTTCTATTTGGTTCGTAGTCTTGTTGGGATTAGCCAATTCATTGGTATGGGCCGGCATGTGGCCCCTTGCGCTGGATGGATTGGGCAGGTTTACAAAATTGGGAGCTTCCATCATGATCATGGGCCTCTGCGGCAATGCTATCTTACCCCTTTTCTATGGATACTTTGCCGATTTATATAATGTCCGTATCGCGTACTGGGTATTATTTCCCTGTTATCTGTATCTTGTATTCTATGCTTTTTATGGCCATCGGATAAGGAGATGGACAATTTAAAGCATGACTAAAATGAACCAGCAGCGACTAAAAATATCCAATGGTAAGATCATTACTCCGGATAAGATAATTCCTGAAGGTCATATTCTTATTACCGGAAATACCATTACAGCCGTAACAGAAAAAAATATTGAGGTAGATGATGTAATTGAAATAGACGCACGCGGAAAATATGTCGCACCCGGTTTCATCGACATACATGTACATGGCGGAGGCGGGCACGACTTTATGGACGGCACGGAAACCGCTTTTCTTAAAATAGCTGAAACTCACGCGCAGTACGGAACCACATCCATGTTGCCCACCACATTATCCAGCAGTAATGAAGAGCTTTTGCAAACCCTTGCCGTCTACGAAGATGCTAACCGGAACAATATAAACGGTGCACAGTTCCTGGGCTTACACCTTGAAGGTCCCTACTTTGCCATGAACCAACGGGGAGCCCAAGATCCAAAATATATCCGTGATCCAAATCCAGTTGAATATAAAGATATATTGTCCCGATCATCATCCATTAAGCGCTGGAGTGCTGCCCCGGAATTAAAAGGTGCCATTGAATTCGGGCGTTATATGAAATCAAAAGGTGTATTGCCCTCAGTTGCCCATACCGATGCCATTTATGAAGATGTTGTGGTAGCTTTTGAAAATGGCTACACCCTCACCACTCATTTATATTCTGGTATGTCGGGTGTTACGCGAAGAAATGCCTATCGCTATGCCGGGGTAATTGAAAGTGCCTACATCCTTGATAACATGGATGTTGAAATTATTGCTGATGGCATTCATCTTCCACCACCTTTGCTCAAGCTGGTCTATAAAATTAAAGGAACAGAAAGAACTGCACTTATAACAGATGCTATGCGGGCTGCCGGAATGCCTCCGGGGGAAAGTATTCTCGGAAGTCTTCACAATGGTTTAAAGGTTATTGTCGAAGATGGCGTGGCCAAACTACCCGACCGTACTTCTTTTGCAGGCAGTGTGGCCACTGCAGACCGACTGATCAGAAGCATGGTATCTATGGCGGAGGTTCCTTTGCTGGAAGCCATAAGAATGATCACCAGTACACCTGCGCGTATTCTTCAGGTAGCAGACAAGAAAGGTTCGCTCACAGCAGGTAAAGATGCTGATCTTGTGATTTTTGATGACAACATCAATATCGACATGACCATCATCAAAGGAAGGATAGTTTACAAAAGACAAGGCAAAGTTTCTGAATAAATCTACTTGTCGTTTTAAAAATGGTACTCACTTGAAAACGCAAATACTCATGAATACACGTCTTCGCCTATTTTTCTTTTTGACTTTTCTTCAGTGCACATTAGTTTATTCACAAGAAATTCCTTACGTATGGTGGAATCCTGCAAAAAATCTATTCCCGGTGATGGAAGGACAAGCATGGAAAGAGGTCCAGAATCCGTATGACCGACTCCCGGCAAAAGCGGAAAAGATTGTAAGAGCAGACGTATGGAATTTATCTCATCATTCCGCTGGGCTGATGCTCCGTTTCAAATCCAATGCTGATCAGATTTTGGTGCGATATAAAGTTAAGGGACAGCTGGCCATGCTACACATGCCCGCTACTGGGGTGAGTGGAGTTGATTTATATGCGGTTAGCACCGATGGAAAATGGTTGTGGTGTGCCGGAAAATATTCCATGGGTGATACGATCGAATACCGGTTCAAGGGTCTTGAACCTAATGATTCGTATCATCAAAAAGGTCGTGAATACCGTTTGTATTTTCCCCTCTATAACAGCGTGCAATGGATAGAGATTGGGGTTCCAAATGGAACATTATTTAACCCCTTGCCTACACGAAAAGAAAAGCCCATTGTAGTATATGGCACCTCCATTGCACAAGGGGGTTGCGCTTCCCGTCCGGGAATGGCCTGGTCCGCCATCGTAGGGAGGAAACTCGATCGGCCATTGATCAATCTGGGATTCTCCGGCAACGGAAGACTTGAAAAAGAGGTGATCGACCTCATGGGAGAGATTGATGCCAAGCTTTATGTATTGGATTGCTTACCCAACCTTGATGCTTCTGATGTTTCCAAGTCCGAACAAGTAAAAAACCTGGTTATACAATCCGTCAGGCAACTGCGACAAAAAGGACCGACTCCAATACTGCTGGTAGAACACTGTGGATATAGTGATGAGGCAGTTAATCCAATAAATCGAAGTGATTATATAACGCTTAATCAAGCCCAACGCAAAGCTTTTGAGCAACTGAAATCAGAAGGGCACAATAATCTATATCTTATATCAAAAGAAGAAATTGGGTTAACAATTGATGGCACGGTCGATGGGATTCATCCTAACGATCTGGGTATGCAAGACTACGCCAATGCCTTCGAAGAAATTATTCGAGAGATTTTAAATGAACCTTATGGTAAGCTTGCTACTACCCAACCCTGCATCCAAAACAGAGATGCTAATGTGTACGATTGGGACAATCGCCATCAGGAAATATTATCGTTAAATAAAATTAAGCCACCCAGAATTATTTTTCTCGGCAATTCCATTACCCATTTTTGGGGAGGAGAGCCAAAAACATCTGTTGTGAATGGCATTGATTCCTGGAACCAATATATGGAACCGACAGGTGTTAGAAATTTTGGTTATGGGTGGGATCGAATCGAAAACGTTTTATGGAGGGTGTATCACGATGAACTGTCTGGCTTTGAAGCTGCTCAGGTGATCATCCTAATTGGAACGAATAACATTTCTATCAACTCCAATTTAGAAATTCTTGAAGGGTTACAATTTTTAATTCAAGCTATAAAAATCCGTCAACCCAAGGCTGAGATTTTAGTATTAGGAATTTACCCTCGTAGAATTGACGAAGAAAAGATTACTGAACTAAACCAGGGTATCGTAAACGTATCGGGTTTAATGAATATCCGCTACCTGGATGCAGGTAAAGTATTGCTAGGTACGAATGGCAAAATTGAAGAAGCCCTTTTTACAGATGGCCTGCATCCCAATGCCGAGGGATACAGAAAATTAGCGGAGTTTATGTCTCCTTATTTGAAGGCCGATACTAAAAGTCTACAAAAAACTAAAAAATAATATCTCTATGAGGACGAGAACAAAATAGAAGTGACTCTATGTTACGAGATGTAATCAAGTCATTGGCCAATAAAATTTCCAATACGGTAATTGAAAACCGAAGACATTTACATGCTCATCCGGAATTATCCTTTCAGGAATTTGAAACTTCTTCCTTTGTAAAATCCAGATTGGATGAAATGGGAATCCCCTGGCAATCGATGGCCACTACCGGTATAGTGGCCATTCTAAAAGGAGAAATACCATCAAACCAAATCATTGCCTTGCGGGCTGATATGGATGCACTTCCAATCCTTGAGCTTAATAGTATTAACTACGCCTCTCAAAACAAAGGTGTGATGCATGCTTGTGGTCACGATGTTCATACGTCATCACTCCTCGGAACTGCCTCCATTCTGCAATCCATCAAAAGCAAATTTGGAGGAACAGTCAAACTAATCTTTCAGCCAGGTGAAGAAATCTTGCCCGGTGGTGCCAGTCTCATGATTAAAGATGGAGTATTGGAAAACCCAAAACCCAGGGCAGTGATGGGTCAACACGTTATGCCATCCATTGAAGTTGGTAAAATTGGTCTCCGAAAAGGGAAACACATGGCGTCCATGGATGAGATTTATATTACTGTCCTCGGAAAAGGTGGCCACGGTGCCATGCCTCATCTCAACATTGATCCTGTAGTAATCGCTTCTCACATTATAGTTGCCTTACAACAAATTGTAAGTCGAAATGCAAAGCCAACTATTCCCAGCGTTTTATCTTTTGGTAAGGTAATTGCTAACGGTGCTGTAAATGTAATAGCCAATGAAGTTTACCTGGAAGGGACCTTTCGTTCGGTGGATGAAACCTGGCGTAGTGAAGCCCATGTACGAATAAAAAAAATAGCTGAAGGAATTGCTGAAGGCATGGGCGGACGATGTGAGCTCAAAATAGTTAGGGGATATCCCGTTTTGTTCAACGAAGAGAAACTTACTGATTCTGTTATATCTTTTGCAGTTGAATATCTTGGAAAGGACAATGTTGTTCCGGTAGATATCTGGATGGCTGCCGAAGACTTTTCTTACTATTCGCAAGTTTCAGACACTTGCTTCTACCTGTTGGGGACCGGAAATAAAGAACAAGGAATGGTTTCCTCTCTTCACACGTCCACATTTAATATTGATGAAAAGGCCCTTACCATAGGTATTGGTTTAATGGCCTATCTGGCTGTTAAACAATTGGAAACCAAGGTCAGCTATAAATAAACTAAGTCCAGGCTGCTTTTATTAAACGCAACCAATTGCCCGAAAATATATTGCTAATATTTTCACTTGTATACCCTCTGCCGGCTAGTATGCTTTTGAAGTTACCAATATCGGCAATGGAATCCAGATCATATGGTGATTGCTCCGTTCCAAAAAGTCCATCTAAATCGGTGCCGAATCCAATATGCAAACAATTGCCAGCCAGTTGACAGATATGGTCAAAATGATCAACTAATTTTTCCAGATTTATACCTAATTCTTTAGGACTACTCTTTCCAATTTCAAATCCCGGATACATCATCCATGTATCTAAAGCACCACCTATTACACCATCTCTTTCAATAATTAATTTCAGTTGTTCATCAGAGAATTGTCTTTCCCCAGGCACAACTGCACGACAATTTTGATGGCTGGCCCAAACGGTACCTTTAAAAATATCCATGGCTTCAAAGAAACCCTTATCGGTTAAATGAGTGGCATCCAGAATTATTTTTAACCGATCCATTTCACGTAGTAATTCTTTTCCAATTGTTGTTAACCCACTACCATCAGAGTGCGTTCCAGCTGCATATCTTCCCGGGCCATAATGGGCGGGTCCAATAGCTCGGAGTCCTTGCTCATAATATTTATGCAGATAATTTAAATTGATAATCGAATCTGCTCCCTCTAAACTTAAAATGTAACCGATGGGTTTTTTATCAACGGCAATGCTTTTATTCGACCACAGTGCTAAATGATTTTCTATTTGAGGCCAGGTGGTAATCTGCACCATCTCTCCCGCCTTTTCCATAACGTTATACCATGCCAACTGTGCCTGTCCATAAGCGAAAGCTTGCTCAGGGGAATGCCAGCTCGGAAGACTTAGTGAAGCCAATGGATTTCCTTCAGCAGAATAACGTGATATAATAGTCGCCACCACAAGCCCAACATTTCCACTGCGTAATTCGGGAAGCGCTACTGTTCCATTGCCTCGATCCTGTTTGTCTTTCCAGTTTAAACGCTTTTCTTTTTCGCGGATGGAGTGTACTGGTTTCGTTAGGTCCCGGTTTAATGTAATGGCGTTTGTTGCCAGATCTAAATGTGCATCTATTGTGAACATGCTGTATACGTTAAAATGTATTGAGATTCGTTTTTTTAAATTCTACTTAACCTTCTTATTTAACCTTTGTTCAATCAGATCAATGGGATACTTTCTTGAAAGCATGTTAATGTCATAGGAAAATTCCTCAAATGCCTTTTCCCATTCGGCAGCTTCCTCTTTCGTATAATGATAAAACCCTTCTCCATTGGTTATACCATTGCCTCCTTTATTGGCTATAGATTCAATTAATTGAGGCGTTTCCGTTTGATGGGAGAGTGTTGGAAATAAATCTTTCATGACATGATAATACGCCTGAAGTCCGGTAAGATCCATATATCGGAACAAGCCGCAAAACGTCATCCAATGACCTGCATCGTTACGGCAGGCTCTGTCTACATCTTCGATACTAGCATACCCATTTTCTACCAAATTAAATCCCTCCCTAAACATGGCATACATTAATCTATTGGTGATAAAACCTCGAATGTCTTTGCGTAATAGAGTAGGTTCCTTCCCCCAGGATGATGCTAGGTTATACAGTGTTTCTGCTAGCAGTATATCCGTTTGTAGACCACAAGTGATTTCGAGAAATGGTGTTGTGAAGGCTGGCTCGGCCCAATGCATCCCCATAAATCTATTGGGATGCAATACATTTTTTTGCAATAGTGTAATTGGTATGGCCGAAGTATTCGTTGTGATAATGGCTTGTTCGGATATAGCAGCCTCAATTAAGGAATAGACTCCGTTCTTTATTTCAATATTCTCAATAACACATTCCGAGATGAGAAAGCAATTACGTAAGTCAGTGTAATCACTTGTGAACAGAACATTAGCTTCTAATACCTTCACTTCACGGTTATGGATGCCTTGTTTAAGCGATTCATTTAGTGAATGGTGAACGCGGTCAGGAGCTCTTTGTAAATCAGCTGGTAAGGGGGCTACAGCAACAACTTTATAACCGTTCATCAGTAGTGCAGCCACAATACTGCTACCCATTAATCCAAGGCCCACCACGCCAACTTCGTTTGAATCCACATTAATCATCTTGAACTTTATATTTAAATTATTTGAATCTAAAGATTAGGATCCCGTTCCATCGTGGTTGGTAGGCTTGAATTTTCTTAAATAGTGTTTCACCCGAAAGCGGAAAATATTATCGCTTGATGCAAGGTCTTCCTCAATTGCATTTCTGGATTGTTGGTTCATAAACATGAATTCGAATCGCAAGGAATAGTTTAATCTATATCCGATTCCGAGGCGAAGCCGAAGACGGTTAGCAAACCGTTCTTGTACATCGCTCTGGGCGAATAGCCACTCAACATCGGTAAGCGCGTACCACAGATTGTCTTTAAAATACGAGTCTTGATTTATCGGAATAATCATTTCCGCACGTACTCTTGGACGGTACACCTGCGACCATTGTTGGGTATTAAGGTCCTTAAAATTACGTTGCTCCAATCGCAAGAGCAACCGTGTCTGAATTCGCTGGTTGGGCGTAAAGTATATTCGTGACCCCAATGTTGGTCTGAATTCAAATGTATTATAAGCCTCTGTTTGCTTTGTGTATGATAACAACGCCTGCCCAATAAGTTCAACATGTGGTGAGGCCGACCACTCCAAAGTGGATGAATAATCAAAGGCAGACCATCGCGGAGTGTTTAGTAGGGTACTATACGTAAAAGCATTTTCAACATTAAATGAATTTGCGAACGGATAGTTAAGCATATACTCAACCCATAATTGTTCATTTACATCTTGCGCCCTGAGGATTGTAACCTTAACAAAAAACAGAATAACCCAGAGCAGCCGCTTCATTCTTTATAGAATTCTTTTTTCAAAATGCCAGTTCCCATCTATCGGCTTTAAGGGAGTCGAGATATTTCAAATTAGTAGTTAATTGCCTTTACCTAACTTTTGAGCGAGGAGCCTTCTTTGACTTCGATGTTGAGGTTTTTTTTGATTTTGAGGGATTAGTTGCAGGCGCTGCTTTTGAATTTGGGGTTGCTGTAGTACCGGCTGACTGTCGATTTGAGACAGCATTCTTATTATAATTTCCGCTAGCATTATATTGATTTACAGTATTCGAACTACTCCTGTTGTTATTGTAATTATTGTAGGTATTTTGATTATGGATGATTACCGTATTATTATGGCCACCATAATAACCGTGATGATGATAGTACGTATTGTGATGATAAACATTAACTGAAACAACCGTATAAGAAACATAATAAGGTGGATAATATCCGTAATAATATGGAGGGTAATAAGGCACATACACGGGCGAGTACACGTATTGAACAACTGGAACGGTTTCGACAACTACTACTTTTTCAGGAACAGGTTGTGTGCCGGTATAGGCGGGGTTTGGGGTGACAGCCTCTGTTGCGGCTTTGGGTTCAATAACATAATCTTTACCATACAAATCCTTATCTCCTACAATCTGCATCGTTACTTTATCATTTTTGTCTTTTGATACGAGGATTACAGCAACATCCTGAGTTTCTTTTTCCTTTACGTCAGTCTGGAGTATAAAAGTAAAATCTTTATCTTTTTGTTCCGTCTTAACCTTTATGAAATCGACTTTGCTATCAAGATTTAAATCCAGGTTGTTGATCCCTGTTTTTTCTTCGTTCAATGTTTTTTCGAAATCTTCTATCGTCTTTGACTTTTGAAACAAATCCAAAACAGCATACAGATTCAGGTTATCGCCTGGCAAACCCAGCAAGGTTGTATCGTTTTCTGATTGAGAAAAGGCAGGTGTACCTACCGAACTCAATGCCAGTACTAATACTATCAATAGATTCTTTTTCATGATTATTAATTTATCTTAATCTGTAATTCAAACTTCCTCCAACATTAAACTGATAGATGGTTGATCCTGTGGAAACACCTGCTCCCGATCCGCCAGTACCGAAGTAAAAGCCACCACCAGCCCACTGAACAGGTGACAATAATTGTCCATGAATTCTAAGACTGACTTTTTCTGATGCCATAATGCGAACGCCTAAACGACCGCCTATCGCAAACTTCGTTACACTTTCAGATTGCAATGATTCATCTGGATTTGACCACGCCACTCCCATGTCAAACGACCCAAACTCACTAATCTTATCGTTCACCGGAGCATACTTGGTGCCTCCCAGCAACGCATAATTAATACCAACTTTCCCATCGTATCGGGCATCGATTCCCTGGTAGTAAACGTCCGTCTTAATATTCTGATAAATCAATTCAACAGCAACTGTTTCGGCTAGTCCGAATTCAAGACCGGCACCCCATTGAAATCCATCCTGAATTTTTCCGGTTCCATATTCCGTATCGAATTTATCTGAGAATGTATAACTCTCAAAGGTTAGTAGTGTTACGGTCGGTTGCGCCCAGGCTGCGATAGCCAATAATAGTATTAATGCAGTAAGTAGTGATCCTTTTTTCATAGTAGAATTTTTATTGGCTCAATCTTAGATCAAGTTAAATCCTTTGTTTTTAGTTTACCCGAATTGTATAATCCTGATTAGAACCTTCAATTCTCATTTTTTGAACCGGCATATTCAGCGTGGTCATTGTGCCATGAAGAGTGCCATTGCTGAATTTATCATAGTTGAGCTTTCCATCAATGGCGTCCTTTCCTAACAAACTAGTAAACTCCCGATACGTGATCAAATTAATGGCTGGATCAATCTTCACGAGTAGTTTATCGCCTTGCACCAGTACATTGTTTGCCACGGCTTCCAGCATTCCATCTTTTTCCGTGATGGTTGCTTTATCAAAAAAGTCAACCAACTCACCTTTTGACAAGAACGCATAGGAAATAGATAACTCAAGCGCTTTCTGAATGTAATCCAATTTATCTTCGGCAGCGCTCTTTTGAGCTGCTCCACGCAACCCAGGCTTCTTTTTAACAGTTGTATTTGCATCAATAACAGTCGCTTCAATTTTCCCTTCCTTGTTGAATTTAAATTCGGTAATTGTTGTAAGCTTAAGTTGATTATCCATGAAAACATTGGAACGTCTTTTCCAAATATATTCCTTGAGTTTAGTAAGGTTTTGCTCTTCTGCTTTGGCAACCTTAAGAGCTAATTGATCTTTGTCGGTCTGTCCAAAAACTATTATGGTTGACATCAGAATTAATGCAAGAGAAATTATTTTTTTCATAGGTACATTTAGTTTACATATAAGACAGTGATTCTTTACTATAAGTTAATTAATCTCGTTTCAGTTTCTGGCTTTGCCTTAAGTACCAAATTCCACCCAATACCATCAGGCTGTCACCAACCAGTGGGATCAACAAATAATTCATAGCATAGGAGGTGCCAATAGAAAAATTATACAAAGCGAAACCAACCATGTACGCTTTTTCGGCTGTAGAAAAAAGTATGGTGGTTTTACGAATGGTCTTCAGTGTTGCTGAAAGAAATAATAACACACCCATACCAGTAACCATGATTCCCCAATGACCAACAATAGGAGTTAACTGCGGGCTTTCTTCAAAATAGGTAAGTCCGGTAGTTAGCTTAAGCCCTACCACCGGGCTGAGCATGGAGGGTAACGCACCAATCGCTGTAACTGCACCAGCTATCCAGAAAAAATATTTAGAGACCTTATCGAAGGAGACTTTCATAAATATTTTACTGAATGCCTTTCGGATTACTGATATCCACCGTAACCTTAATCACTTTACCGTTGAATTTGCCCTTTTCTGATCCATAGTTTTCAACCACGGGTGTTGCACCGTCAATACCAACGTCAGCTGTTTCATCCATTGAATAGAGCATAGGTGTTGTATGTTCAACCCTGCCTTGTGCAACTTCCTTGTTGTCAACAAAAAGTTTGTATAGTCCGCCTTTACCGATTCCTCCTCCATCATATTCAAAAGTCAATCTAATCTCAGCTTTGCCTTTCGTAATAGGATTGTTCGCGGAAATCGTGGTGCGTTGTAACCCAACAAAATTATAAGTGAATGAAGGTTTACCATTCTTCATATATAAACTCCAACCTCCGAAGCGACCACCTTGCACAAGGATAACTCCGTTACCGTTTTGAGGTACATCGACCTCCGCAGTAATGGTGTGAGACTTGTTCTTTACATTGATGAATGCATTCTCGCCTAAATCTCGCATACCACTTCGTAACGTGAGTGAGGTACGGCCACCCATTAGATCGGGACGCCCTACCAATGCCGCATTGAGTCGTTCATAGCTACGATCGTCCATGGGTAATACATGATTTTCACTGGCTACTTTCATAAACATTTCCTGAAGTTCTTTAAGTTTTTCGGGATGCTCACTCGCCACATTATTCGACAAACTAAAATCCTCATCCATATTATAAAGCTCCCACACATCTTCTTCTAAAGGTACTTTTGGTTGACGTTCCCAGGGTTCACGATGAAGTACCCTGGCAAACCACCCATTACTATACATTGCCCTGTTTCCGCCAATCTCAAAATACTGTTCGGTATGTAGTGATGACGCCTTAGCATCGGCAAAGCTGCTGATCATGCTACTACCCTGAATTGGTACTTGCTTGATCCCATCCACCATTGTTGGTTGGGGAAGTCCGGCAGCCTCAAGTACTGTAGGGACGATATCAATGACGTGCGAAAACTGGCTACGCACTTCTCCATTGCCCTTGAATTTATCAGGCCAATGCACAATCATTCCGTTTCGCGTGCCTCCGAAGTCGGAGGCTATTTGCTTGGCAAAAGAAAATGGAGCATCCAGTGCAATTGCCCAACCTGACGCCATGTGTGGATACGTCATGGGGCCTCCCCATGCATCATACATCTTGAGTTGATCCTGAACGGTCTCTGGTACTCCATTAAGTGCAGAATATTCATTAAACACGCCATTGGTTCCACCTTCTGCACTCGTTCCATTGTCGCCAAGGATGTAGAAGATCAAAGTATTGTCTAGCTCGCCAATTTCTTCCAGGTTATTTACAACGCGACCAATTTCAGTGTCAGCATACTCGCTAAAAGCAGCGAAGACTTCCATTTGACGCGCGAACATTTTTTTCTCATCAGCTGATAGTGTTTCCCATTCCTTGATAAAAGCAGGCTTAGGTGCAAGTTTAGTTCCTTCGGGCACAATACCCATCTTGATTTGTCTCGCAAGTGTTTCTTCTCGCATCTTGTCCCAACCTTGATCAAACTTGCCTTTATATTTTTCGATATACGATTTAGGTGGATGATGTGGGGCGTGTGTGGCACCAGGAGCAAAGTACATAAAGAAGGGCTTATCAGGTGTCAGCGCCTGCTGGAAGTTTACCCACTCAATGGCTTTATCCGTCATGTCGGTCATGAAATTATAGTTCGGATCATTAGGAACTTCCACAGGCGAGAGACCATCATAGATTGTAGGTGCCCACATATTGGTTTCACCTCCAAAGAAGCCATAAAATTTGTCGAATCCGTTTCGAAGTGGCCAACGATCGGTCGGGCCGGACGGGCTAACTTCCCATGCAGCGGTTTCGTGGTTCTTTCCAAAGTGAGCAGTGCTGTATCCGTTGTATCGAAGCATAGCAGACAACGGTGCTATGTTATTAGGTCGCTGACCCGTGTTTCCAGGATAAGCAGTGGCAGTCTCTGTGACTGAACCCATATTATTCATATGGTGGTTTCGTCCTGAAAGCAGAGCGGTACGCGTAGGAGCGCAAAGCGCAGTGGTATGAAAACGATTGTACACCAGACCAGAACTTGCCAACCTGTCTGCCACCGGCATTTGTGCGGGGCCACCAAATGAACTCGGAGCACCAAAGCCCATATCATCCAGAATAATGATTAAGACATTGGGCGCATTGGCAGGAGCTTTTACTTCAAACCGCGGAGGCGCAGTGGTGTTTTTAACATTGAGTTCGGTGAATAGAGCCGCGTCCGGTTCATGGATAGGCAATACCGTTCGGTCTACAGTACCAGTAGGACCAGGCTCGCTTTTCTCTGTCGTTGCTTGTTGTTGATTGCAGCTAATTAGAACCAGGAATATCCCTAGAAAAAATGCTGATGGGAACTTGAAATTTGTTTTCATGTGTGGGTTGTAGAATGGGCGAAGTTACTGTTTGCTTTTTAATTTCTTAAGAAGATGATGAATGATATTTATTCGCCATCAAACACAAATCCAAAATTTAGTGTAAAGTATCCTTGTGATGCCAGGTCTCCGGCTTCAAAACCATGGTAATATTTAGCAGATACGGAAAAGCTGAAATCCGGACTTGCTTGAATTAACGCACCCACTTCAGGTCGTAAAGCAAAATGCCAGGCATCTTGTTCCAGTGTGTAGAGATTCATATCGGTATTCCGTAAGGAGTACATAGTTCCTATACCCAATCCTGCAAAAGGATTAATTTTTTCACCGGGCTTCAAATAATAATCTGCGGCTACCAACATCGGAAATTGATTTTGGTAACGATATTGTTTACCGGTTATATCTGTTGATCCGTTGGTGGTGTATGTGGCATAAGGCATTTCCTCGTAAAAGACGTTCCACCCTAAATCTACACCAACTCCTACATTGGGTTGGACAAGTTTGCGATAATCGATGGTGAACCCACGGAAACTGGTTTTACTGATATGATCACCCAGGTCACCTGTTCCAAAGCCCATTGAGTATTGAAGGGTTGTAAGGTTATTCTGTGCCGATACCAAAGTGCTCACTAGCATGAGCGCGAAAAATAATATCCTTTTCATATAGCAATTTCTTAGTTGGTTTTTAAATAGGGTGATTGAGTATATGCCTGGTCAATGGCTTTGTTTACACGAATGGGATCATAAACTCCTGTGAGTAAGCCATTAATAGCTCCGGTCCATTGCGGAATAGGATTTCCGTTAGCAGATTCAATTGTTGGATCAACCAACGCCATGACAAGCGTTCCCGTTGTATAGGTGCTTACATTCACAGGCGGGTAACCCCAGCCTGGATAGTAACCACCCCACCACCAATACCAGTAGTCATACCAATATAGGATGGTAGTAGTTTCCCAGGATGCGGGAGTGAGTAACAAATCTGGGTCTGCATCAATATCAACACGAGTATACCCAAGGTCATTCATGTTAGATTCAATTTGCGAAAGGATTTGTGCAGCAACAGCATCTGGGATAAATACAGGAGCATCACCCTCCGAAAGGTTGCCCGTAATCTTGACTATTTTATCAGGCATGGCATAGGTACCTTTTGCACTAAAATCATAATCAGCATTATGATTTGTAATTACCACATCTAAATCCTCAACATACTCTGGGCCTTGCGGATAGCATCCACCGAGGAAAAAACCAAGAGCCAACAACACAATTGTAACCTGCTTTTTCATAAACGTATTTTATTTGATTAATATGATTAGATTGTTATAAACCAAAACGGTATTGAAGCCCCGTAATCAGTTGTGATCTTGAACCTAAGAATCCATACTCAACCCTTACCATCCAGTGTTTATTGTATTGGTACTGGGTTCCTACAACAAAGTTCCACAAATCTTTTGGCCGTTTGTCAAGAGAATATTGAACGTTGAATACTGTTTTCATTCAGGGCTTCATCCATTGAGCCAAGGAACCCACCGGGCCGCGGCCAATAACCGGTTCGCAGTTTCATACTTTGCAATGTTGACCGTGCAGTGGCAATATGAAATATTACAGCTAACCCTAAAACAGGCAGAAATCTATGCACGGAAAAGGTTCATTTGCAGCTTTCGATTTTAAAAAATAACGATTCGTCCTTGAGTCAAAGGTTGACTAAGGTTTCGGCTGCAAAAGGACAAAATAATAAGTTGCAATAAAATGAGATAAGTCAGGTAACTACCGTTGCAATTGTCTCAATTTGCTGAATCTGCAACTTTATTCTTTGATAAATACTTCTTACAACTTATCCGAATAGTACTTATTTGGGATGAAATACCTCTTTTGGAGTTTTTCCCGTTACCTTTTTTATCGTCCGGATAAAGGTAGCCTTTGAACTAAAACCACTTTCAGAAGCCAGGGTCTCCAGTGTTTTACGTTTTAATTCACCTTGTTGCACCAGTTGATGAAGGTGGTCAATTCGGTATTCATTCATGAACTCAACGAACCTTTTCTGCTCAACTTTATTAATTAGTAGCTGAATGTGATGCCTGGGCAATCCGGTTTCACGAGATAAATCCTGGATATTGAAATCAGGGTCAAGGTACCGTTGGGTGGTTTTTAAGAATGCATTGATCTTGTCCTTGTACTCGAAAATAAACCGTGGTATTTCGGTTGAGTTCACTGCTTCAATTATTGGGCTATCCTGACTACTCCTATTATCATGATGTGTTTCAGTTACTTCCAGTGTATCCAACCTGGAAGGGACAGGCTGAGGTATACCGTAAAGTATTTCAGGCTTAAAGAAAAGAAAGAAATTGGCTGTGACCAGTCCAAGTAAAAGGCAAGAATGCAAAGCCAACGACCTAACTTCGCTTGGGATAAACTGAAAGGTTAACAACACAATAATTGATAACCCCATAGCCGCATTATTAACGGTAAATAATTTTAACCATGTTATGACATTGGATGAAAAAGTGATTACACTAAACTTATGTTTAAAGGTTACCAATAATCTCCACATAAACATTGCATAGACAAATGCAGAAATGCCCCGAAGTATGTTATGCAAAAAAGGCGGCAGCCACCCTTCCCGATGCGCATAGATTTCAAATTTGTTATCCAGCACAAAGTTGATGTGGGCTATTTTCGATTCAGCATCCAGCAGATAAAAAGGAGTCATCTCAATTAAATGCAAAATAGCAGGTAGGAAATGTAAATAGTCCCACCATTCCAACTCGTTCTCGTCTTTAAGGATAAGTCGGACATATAGATATCCGGCCGGAAAACTGGCGTAATATATTGGACTTGGTAGACGAAAGAAATGCGGCACCTCCAGAATCAACCGGCTTTCTACCAGACTGATCATAATTGGCGCAAGGGCAAACCCTACCAGATTAATAGCAAGCAGCAGATTCGCGACACGAAATGGCCTGTTCCTAAAGATTAGAATAGACACAGCCAACAATCCATTCAATGCAAACGCAAAAATAAAAAACCAGCTAAGTTGGGGAAAGGTGGCTGTCATTGAGTTTCGATGTTAAGTCTTGCTTAAAGGTACATTCGGTTCCAACTAAGATCCTGACAATGATACTTTTATTCTTCCACTCTTTACTGCTTTTGAAAGCGAAGAATAGTCCTTTTCAGTTTGGTCAGCATAAGCAAATGCAAAGCGAATCATTGCTTCGTCTAGTTCATCACTCTTACCTACATATCCGGCCATCAAAGCGGCATCTCCTGACTTAGCATGTGCCAATGCCAATGCCCATCCGCAAAGAGCTGCGTAATATGGTATGTTCTTGGCCTTTATTTTTGCCGGATCAAATTCTAAGCCACCCTTCATGTCACGCATTTGTCGGGTGTAAAACTGAATTCCATCGATCTCTCCCCACCCCAGGAATATATCAGGAGCGCCTTGTATCAATCGTTGACCAGCTACTACCCGCTGACCATTATTTTTGTAAGTTGATTTTTTAGCAAAAGGTTCCAAGACTGATGGTTGTGCTTCCTTCAATTGGAGAAACAAAGGATCTCCATTATGATTTCCCTTAAGGAACATTACCCAGCATCGCGTACCAACACTCCCAACACCGACTACTTTTCGAGCCACATCTACAATGCGATATTGAGAAAGTAAATATTTGCGGTCATCTGCCAATGATGAGGTGTACGATTGAAGAAAAAGTTCCAGCGCCTCCTGAATAGGTCTCCCACTTTGCGTATGAGTTTCACGAACTATGAATGGCGCATTTTCGCGTAAACGAAATTGATCGTCCACCAAATCTGTAAGCTTTCCAAGTACTTGCATGTGTGTGCGTTCCCGAGCCTTATTTGCTATTTTATTTAAGCGTTCTAATGCGGCAGTTGAAGTAAGTGTTTTCCTTATGTCCTCTTCCTTTATTGTTGAGTACCATAACTCCATGTTACCCATGAAAGCATATTGCCTCATCCGCATGCGATAAGAATTTACGGCAGCGCTTACTGCATCCCTGCAAATATCTTCGCTCGCACCCAAAAATCTTCCACTTGCAACAATGCTGGCAACTAATCGCTTCAGATCCCATTCCCATGGGCCAGGCAATGTTTCATCAAAATCATTGATTCCAAAGATGAGGTTACGTTCTGCAGATGCAAAGACACCAAAGTTAGCCACATGCATATCACCACATGCCTGCACCTGTAAGCCTGTAGTTATTCCATTGGCTGAGAGATCACCTGCCATAACAGCAGCGGAGCCCCGAAGAAATGCAAACGGAGAGGTAAGCATTCTTGAGTACCGAATAGGGACAAGGTCAGGAAGTCTGGTTTTTGCCTGTGCTTCTAAAATGGAAACAGGATCAGTTCTTTTTTTTGAAGGCGTATACTCACTGTGCTTGGCTCGAGGGACTTTCTTTCGCAATTTCTTACCTGCCTCCATTCTCTCCTCAACAGAATGTTGCTTCTCTTGAAAGTACTTTAGTAAATTCTTACTCATAATTTTAACTTTTTGATTGATGATTAATTCTTACAATTTCAGTGAAATAGTGACAGTCCGGCAACAGCTATACCATAATAGTTAAATGACAAGTCAACTAAAGCCAACCAATTTCTAGTTAAACTGAATAACTACTATTTGACCAGGTTTTCTTTTTATGGCCTAGTGTTGCGTATACTAAGATCATAGCGTAAAGCACCATTAACATAAAAACACCAGCCTGGGCCCCCATTAGTATATTAAGCTGTGCATATAACATTGGAAATATGGCATCCCCTGCAATTGCCATTATCAATAATGCTGAAGCTATTTTTGTAAATCCTCCAACACCTTTCAATGCAAGGGGCCATATGCAAGGCCAATTCAACGCATTGCAAAAGCCCATTGCAATCACAAACAAGACTGATGTAATCCCATGTGAAACTATTGCACCAATTGAAAAACAAATTCCCAGGAAAGCGCAAATTGCCAATGCTTTACTTTGCTCAATATATTTTGGAATTAAAACTGTTCCCAGGAAATAACCCACTAGCATGGCATAAATTATATAATCCACAAAAATTTGTGAGGCCTCGGTTGTAAAACCCATGGTTTGGCCATAGGGAATAATATAATAGCTCGTAATGGATTCTGTTCCTTCTGCACAAAAAAGTGCCAAGACACCTAGTATCAAATTAGGAAATTGCCATATACTGGTATGGGATGACCCCCCTTCTTCGGCATTAGAGTACTCTTCATTTACCACGGGAAGACTGACCGTCCACATTATGACGGCCATCATCAAAAGCAATAAGGTAATAATGACGTATGGATTTATAACCCTAAGCGCTAACGTATTGAGGGCCTCTAATTTTTCATCCTCTGTCATTTTTGCAATCCCATAGATGATGGAATCAACATTCAATAAAAGTATAGGGCCTAAAATTCGTTGACTTACTATTCCCGCCACTTTATTAAAGATACCCATTAAACTATTTCGTTGCCCCGCACTTTCCAGGGTACCTAAAATTGTTACATACGGATTAGCTGCTGTTTGTAGTAACGCCTGGCCTGTACCCATTAGAAAAAGGCCTATCAGGAATAACCAATATGCTCTTATATAGGCAGCTGGAATAAACAACAGTGTTCCGAAAGCCATTATCACCAGGCCAAAGACAATCCCCTTTTTAAATCCAATTTTTTTTAATACCCAGGAAGAAGGCAATGCCATGACTACATAGGCAATGAAAAAGGAAAAGGTTACCAGCGTTGTTTGTACGCTGTTTAATTCGAGGGTAATTTGAAAATAAGGGATAAGTATGCTGTTCATCCAGGCAGCAAAGCCGAATACGCCAAACAATATGCCAATCAGTAACAGTGGAATTAAATGCCTGTTCCTTTGAACCATTCCATGTAGTCTTATAAGTGTCGAAATACTTTTGAAGAAATACCCAAGGCTAACTCGATATCTTCTTCTGTATGAACAGTTGATATGTACCACAATCCCCGGCCGATAACCCTGATGCCATTATCGTGCATGCCTGCAATAAATTTACCGAGCTTCACTTTATCGTACGTGAGCACATCTCTGAAATCATGCACAGCAGATAGATCGGTAAATCCTGTGTGAAACATTGGGCCTAAGCCCTGGACCAAAAGATTACTGTTGTTCTGCTTGCTGATCTTGCGTAAGCCATCCATTAATTGCAGGCCCAGTTTAAAAATTCTCTCATACGTATTTGCGGTTTCCAATACTTCCAGTGTGCCAATGGCGGCAGCTACTGTCGAATTGCTGCTGTTCATTGTTCCCGCATGAATTACTTTACCTTCAGCGATTAAGTTCATCCAGTCCCTTTTCCCCATAATAGTAGAGATCGGATAACCACTGGCAATGGCCTTGGCAAAAATTGAAAGATCAGGAATTACCGAGTAGTAAGATTGCGCACCGCCCAAAGCAGTTCTGAAACCGGTAATGACTTCATCAAAAATGAGGGTAATATTATATTGATCGCATAAGTCCCTCATGCCCTTCAAGTAACCTTCCTTTGGTAAAATGCATCCATTATTGCACATAATGGGCTCGGTAATAATAGCTGCAATCTCATGATGCTTTTCTTTAACAATTTTCTTTAGTAACGATAAATCATTCCAGGGTAAAATGATGAAATCATTCTGTACATTATCCGGAAGACCTTCGGTCCATGGAAAAACATTTGGATCTTCCCGTGTACCAAGCTGTTCTGCAGAAGGTGTCGACAAACCCCAGGCTACATTATCAAGCCATCCATGGTAATGTCCTTCAAACCTTAAAAATTTATTCTTACCAGTTTTAGCTCTGGCAATTCTGAACGCAGTTTGTACCGCTTCAGAGCCATCTAAGCAAAACCGCATTAGCTCAGCAGATGGGATCAAACGCTGCAGTTTTTCTGCCAGTTCAATTTCCAATATGTGCTGTCCGGCAAAAAGTTGACCCTTTCGTGTATAGTCTTCCACCCGTTTCATTACGTGGGGATGATTATGCCCAATAATCATTGGACCCTGGCTTAGCGTAAAATCCAAGTATTCATTTCCGTCTACATCATATATCCTACTGCCTTCGGCATGAGAATAAAAGATGGGATGAGGATGATTGTATTTTCTGAACTCTGATGAGACACCACCAGCCAGAGATTTTTTTGCTCTCTCTAATAATTTCGCGGACTGGTCGTAATTATACATGTTGCCGGTTGTTGATAAATGAATTGACCACCCGCCTCATTGATTTTTAGCAATATTATACGAGTTAAAACAATGTATTTAATTGCCTAAGGGCAGATTCGGCCAATTTCTCTCCAGAACCAATTTCATACTTTGTGGTGCCAGGCGTTGTCTCATAACCAGTAATCATGGGAGTAAACCCTTCAGGACCTTGTGTGAAAGATTCTTTCGTTGGGAAATATGCTTTCTCATCATTTGTTAAACCCATGACCATCGTATTTTTACAAGGCGATTTTGCTTTGATCTCTATCCCAAATTCGGTAAACATTTCACCTGGTAAACCGACAAATGCTGTATCCCCTATCCTCACAACCATTACCTCAAGACTGTCAACATGATCCTGGCTCGCCCGCATGTCAATCCAATCCTTTGCATATTGTGCATCCGGAATGCCATCGGCCTGGAGTGGTGGCATACCTTCTTTTTCTACTTTTTTCATGATGGCTTGGGCCCAGGAAAATTGTTCATCGGTTATCGTCAATCGTTTAAGAGGGACCATTTCTTTTGATATCGCAATAACATCACTCGATACTGGTTTTTCATTATTAATTGCCTCCAATGCTGAGACTCCAAGAATATATCCAATCCGCTGACATTCCTGATACGTATCTGGAAATCCGATTCGATAGTCAACCTGCGTTACATTCCCACAACATCCATTAAAAAACATTGGCATGAAATTTTTACCTTTTACTCTTTGAATTGCTTCTCCGAGGTACCCGGGATAGTCGGCAGAGTATAACCAATTGTTGCCTGTAAGTGTAGTAGCATGACAAGCAAAATTGACAATCACACCGATCGGTTTTCCTTCTTGCGCAATGGATAATGTGATGAGTTCAGGATCAATTGGTCCCCATGGCTCTATGACAAATCCAGGTTCAAATTTTTCCCAGCACATGTGAGTAGTGCCATCTTTACATTTTAGCCTGCGATTGTGCGATACTCTGTCTTCAGTTGTTCTCCCGACAGAAAGTACAGTAGGTCTTACATCTTCGTCAGCTTTAACAACTGCATCGGCCGCCTTTGTCAAATATTCCTTTGCCTTTGGTGCATTAAGATCTGAGACCGGACCGCTGTGCGTGTGGGTTGCCATGATCATTATGTTGGCTGGCGCGATAGTCGTGTTAGAAGCTATATAAGCACGCATCATTTCCACAGACTCTTTGGGAATGTAACAAATATCAACTGTTAGTAATGCCACCTTATCTCCTTTTTCATTGGCGGCAACCATAGCTTTTGCATAAAGGGGATCATGCACTCCGCGTGAGGCATAGTCATTGCCACGATAGTTTCCTGCCATGTCCAACCCGATTTCCGGGGTATAATTGATCTCGCCAATACCAATCAGTAGGGTGGATTTTACTTGCTGCTCAGGGCTCTTACTACATGAAAGGCAACAAAGAACTAAAAAGAAAAAGGCTGGGTAAAGATTTCGTTTAGAATTCATAAAAGCAAGGTTTGGTATACTATAGTTAAACAGTACGAAGAAAAATATACTACATCAATCCGGCATTTTAACAATAGCATCGATTTCAACTTTGATGTTTTCAGCCAGGACAGACTGAACAGTCGTTCTCGCTGGTTTGATGCCCTTGAAATACTCAGAATAGATTTTATTATACATGGCAAAATCCCGTATATCCGACAAATGCACCGTGCACTTGACGACATCATCCATTGTTGCGCCAGCTTTTTCAATAATTGCTTTTATGTTATCCAGGGTCCGGATGGTTTCTTCTTCAATGGTACCTAATTCAAATGACGAGGTTTTAAAATTTACTGAGGCCTGGCCACTGACAAATAAAAAACCACCAGCCAGAACGCCATCAGAATAGGCACCCGTTGCAAAATTTACTTCCCTGTCAGGGTGACTTACTTTAATCTTACTCATAATTACTAGTTAACAACTTAAACAAGCAAATTCTAATAGTTTGTCTTAATATCATCCGCCAATTTCAAAATTCTATTATTCAATTCACGGATATATTTTATAGATGAATCATCCGGTATGTAAGCGGCCTTTCTTGAAATACTATTTTTAAGAATGCCTCTAGCCCTCAATAATTCCTTCTCCGCATAATGAAACAATTCCATATTCTGAAGGGAAAAGAAAATCTGTGGCACAACGCGTTCGAATAGTTCAAATGCTTTCTGCGACTCCCCATTTTTACGGAGTGTAAACACCTTTTGTAGAATATCCGCAACGCCAAGACCAGGCATTACACCACTGATACCTATTGGAATCAATTCCATCAGATAAAGGCCGCCCCATCCTTCGAATACACCTACGTTCCCGTCTGTAGTTCTTATAATGTTCTCAATCTTTGGTGCGCATAAAGGCTCTTCCAACTTCAAATACTTGAAATTTGGGTATGTGGTCCTCAAGTAATTAATTAAGGATACACCTATTGAAGCTCCACCCGGATTAAAATCCTGAATCAACACAGGTGTTTCCGGAATAGATTCTAAAAAACCAGAAAGATAGGATTGTATTGAAGCCTCAGGGAGACTAAAAATCCGTGGAACAGTTATAGATACAATGTCTGTTCCTGCAGTCACATTCGCCTTTGCGAGGTTAATTGCAATTTTTAGTGATGGACTATTCGATTGCGCCATAATCAGTATGCGACCTGCTGCCTGGTCAATTGCGATCTCAACAACCCGCAATTTTTCCTCATCAGTTAATTTATAAAATTCACTGGCATAAGCAGGCAGGCAAACACCCTGCACTCCACTGTTGATTGCAAATTCAATTAAATTTCTAAGCGCTACCTCATCAATTTCTTCATCTTCTAAGAAAGGTGTTGGAATTATAGGAACTACTCCTGTCAGTTCTTTCAAGTTCTTCATGCTAAAATGTCTGAGCCTAATTCCTTAATTCAATTCATATGATTTTATATACTGGCCTATTTCTCCTAGCATCAAATGCGTTTTATTTTTAGTTGAAATAGATAGAAGCTGCCGCACGTCTCCCGTAAAATTTAGCCCACTTTTACTCTGAGGCACATAACTAAAATGACTATTGCCTTCATTTAACAATAAAACTCCCCTATTCGCGTCAGACTTCCCCATCCTTACTCGAACCATCGACTCATTTCCACCCAAAACCAAATCCTGATCGCCATCATGATCAATATCAATTGTTGATATAGCATAAACCGGAGCGAACTGTGCCTGAATGGGTAATTCTCTGATTTCAAATTTACCATTTACATTCTCAAGCAACACTGTCTTTAAAAGTTGTGCCTCCAGCTGGCTGGTATTTTCGAGCTCTTGCTTAGTGAAAATTGAACCAAGGGTTGCCGTAGAATACGAAGTGTAGTCCGGAAAACGTTGTCTAAGAAAATTGACCTGACCTAATGCTTCATCGCGACTGGCGAAAGGAAATGATTGTTCACCTATATAGTACGATAAGAATGGATCAACTTGACCATCCTGATTAAAATCCTTGAAAGTAAGTGTAACTGGATGAGACGATGATGCTCCAAATTGATTGTTCGATCCATAATTCCCCGCTATAAAATCCATGTCTCCGTCCTGATCAAAATCTTCCGCTATTATCGAGTTCCACCATCCTGATGTAGGTTTATAAATCCATTTTTCAGACTCATCGACCAATGTGTTATTACTGTTTATATATATTTTGATCGGCATCCATTCACCAACAACAATCAAATCCTCCTTTCCATCTTTGTTTATGTCAGTAGCTACGGCATCACACACCATCCCCACATTCTGCATGGAGGGAGAACGTTGAATTGTTTCATCTTTAAAATTGCCACTTCCATCATTTATTAATAACATATTTGGCGAGGAAATGGGATAATTCCCAGGAGTTAGACGAGTCCCAACAAATAAGTCAAGATCATTATCGTTATCAACATCAATTGCTACCACACAGGAGCCCGCAAAAGTCTCCACCGACAAACTTTCAGATGAACGCATGAAATTTGCTTTTCCATCATTCAAGTAGAGACGATCCTGGAGTAATGGATCTTTGTCCTGAAAGAGATATCCTCCACTCACCACGTACAAATCCATGTCTCCATCAGTGTCAGCATCGAAAAAGATAGCATCTTCATCCTGATATTCCTTATCCTTTCCGAAGGATTGATTACTTTTCTCACTGAACGAGCCATCCTGTCGTTGCAAAAACAAAGCACCTGATTGGTGCATAGCTCCACAAATATAAATATCATCTAAACCATCGTGATTGACATCACCCTTGGTCATCTTTGGACCAGTGTAGGAATACATTTTAGGTAACAATAATTGTCGCTTAAAATCATTAGTGTCCACAGCCAAATGTTTCCACTTCAGTAAATGACTCTCCTCAAAAAAAGATTGAACCGGATTATTTATTGGATACGTTGCTGCCGCATCTTGATATCGTGGAAGAAGCGTAGTCTTCTCGGTCACTTGCCTAAGTAATTGCGTTTTGTTATCAGGCCATATTATCCGGACAGAATCTACATCACCCTTTACACCAAACGTTAAAGGTACATACATCGAAGATTGAAATCCTCTTACAGGAGAGAATTCCTGATATTGAACACTACCACCTGAATAAACCAATATCTTAGTGCCAACGATAACTCTGTTAAGATTTGATGTACGTAAATCAACCTTTAAAAACCGAAATGCAGGATCTGCATTGCTATTATTTCTATAAACAACAGCCTTCTCATTCATAGCATTGATTATTAAATCCAGGTCTCCATCATTGTCGAGGTCGGTATAAGCCGCACCATTAGATTTAAATGGTCTTGATATACCCCACTCTGGCGATTTGTGTGTGAATGTTAGATCACCATTATTTTTAAAAATAAAATTTCCAACTTGAATAGATGGCATCTGGTCAACAATCTGCTTAAGATCCATAGGCTCGCCAGTTTGTTGTGATTTTATTTTCTCATCTACTGTGAACTTCAAGAACTGCATATTGGTGTAATCCTTCTCATAGCCGTTGGTTACAAAGACATCTTTCCATCCGTCCCCATCAAAATCAGCAAACAAAGGAGCCCAACTCCAATCCGTATTAGAAATTCCCATGAGCTGTCCAATTTCTGAAAAGGTGCCATTACCATTATTTAATTGCAACATGTTTCGCATGGACTGGTGATGAAATCCCGAATTAACCAAGATCCGATATTTGTCGTAGTTGTCATCCCCGAAAGAAAGTTTTATTCTTTCGTGAGTTTGGGGAAGCATGTCCACGGTATAAATATCAGGCAAGGCATCGTTATTAATATCTGCAATATCCGAACCCATCGAGAACAGAGAAACATGTCCGGTTGCTTCACGTATAACATTCTTAAACGTTCCGTCTTGATTGTTTACATATAGATAATCTTCCTCGTTGAAGTCATTGGATACATATACATCTGGCCAGCCATCCTGATTGATATCCGATATGGCCAATCCTAATCCAAAGCTTAATACATTATTAATGATGCCCGCCTTCTCAGACACATTATTGAATTTCCCATTATTGTTTTGGTAAAGCTTGCTTTGAAATTTTGAGCCCTTTTGCTTTTTGAAATTGATCAGCATATTGTTGAACCCTGCATATTTTGGCAATGAATGGTTAAGTACGAACAGATCAAGATCGCCATCTTTATCATAATCGAAAAAGGAAGCATGACTTGAGTAGGAATTATCAGCCACGCCAAATTCATCAGCACTCTCTTTAAATGTAAGATCGCCATTGTTGATGAAGAGCAGATTTTTTCGAAGCAATGAATCGCCCATAGCCGAACGACAAACGTAAATATCCAACCAGCCATCCTGATTTACATCCGCCATTGTTACTCCCGTCTTCCAACCGGCTAACGCAGCTACTCCCGACTTTTCCGTTATATCTTCAAATTGAAAACCTGCTTGTCCCTGCCCATTATTTAAATAAAGTTTATTTGAAACTTGATTTCCCGAAAAGTAGATATCTTCCCATCCATCGTTGTTGATATCCCCCACTGCTACTCCTCCCCCATTAAAATAATAAGGATAGTTCAACACATTGTTGTCACCATTTTGCACAACGGTATTTTGAAAATTTATACCTGTTTCTTCAGACAAAATTTCATTAAATAGGGTCACCTTTTTTTTCCCTTCTTTGCACCCACTAAACAACAGCGAAAGTAGAATCAGTATTAGGAATGACTTTATTTCAAACTCAATGGGCTTCCTGATAATCATATTATCATATTCATTCTGATCGATAATTTGGTATAAGTAAAATAGCATCTGCAAATGTAAAGCCTTCTTCATGCATAGCAGATTCTATCCTAATAAATTGTTTTCCTCCCTTTTCAATTTCAAATTGTCCGAGAAATGCCTACTCATTCTGATTAAAGCACAGGATTGATACTTATACGCGTTTTTCGTTTCAAAAACATAAACATCGGTCCCATTCGGATTGAACCGTACTCAATATGCAACAGGATTAACAAACTGACGAGGAGGCTATTGCGGAAAATTAAACTCACTGATTACAATTTGGTTGGTGAAAAAATAAAAAAAGATCAGGAGAAGTCTCCTGATCTTTTTTAAGAATTCGTTTTTTTTGAGTTAATTCTTGTCCCACCACAATTTGGTAGATATGTTATCCGCTCCTTCTAACAATCCCACAGCCTTTTCCACTTCGGCACCATTTGTTACCTTTTCATCATTGATAAAAGGAATTCTTCTGATCCAATTATTGGTTGGGGTTTGATTATCTGAAAATGTTGGTAAATCAGAATTATCCGATTGTACTATTGGGTACATCTTAAATGCCCGACTTCTGCGAATATCTGCCCAGGCTTCAACACCTTCGGGATATAATGCCAACCACTTCTGAATGGTGATTTGCTCTGTTTGCACCGCTGACGTAGAGCCAAATTTTATCGGTGCCGTTGACACAGCAGGCGAATTCTGCTGATCGCCAGGCGCTATAGGTGTATTGGCGCTGTTGATATAAGCCGTAATAGCCGCAGCATCGGTAATACCCCATTGGTACATGGATTGAGTGATACCATTATTATAGTAGCTTTCAGCAGTACCTCCACCCATGTTCCAACCCAAAAGCACTCCCTCAGCACGTAAGAACCATGCCTCAGCGGTGGCCATTACATTGGAAGGAGTTTCCAATCCTGTAGAAGATGACCATCGCTCACCATGATGCGAGTTGGCTGCAGCTGAATTTAATGGTTCAGCCATTTGAGCTGATGTCAGGCCATTTCTCAAGCCCTCATAATCACCAGTTGTTGCTGCTGGAAGGAAATAAACAGGCATCCTTGGGTCCTGATATCCTTTAAGCACTGACTCCATAGTCGCGCTCATTCTGAATTCGTTCCAGTCCATGATCGATAGGCCATTGAAATCATCACCTTTTTTGGTTCTGTAAATCAATGCGTCATCATCTGGGCTGACCGCTAAGACACCTCCCGCAACGGCAGCTTCACCTTCCGTCTTGGCTCTTGCAGGATCCACTTTAGAAATACGAACTGCAAGACGAAGTCTTAACGTATTGGCGAACTTTATCCACTTGTTTACATCACCGGAATAAATAAGATCGAACGTACCGAAAGGGGTTTCACTCGTCTTTCCATTCAAAGTAGTAACTGCGCTAGCCAACCTCTTCAGCATATCATCATAGATTAGATCCTGAGCGTCATACGGAACGCTAGTAGCTGGAACACCTGCATTAAAATACGGGACCGGCCCCCACGTGTCTGTAAGTCTATGGAAAGTATACACCCACATCACATTAGCGATTGCATACTCAGCGGAAGCCGGATCGTAAGATTCAAAAAGCGTTTGCAACTGAGGTACCACTTCACTGTAAATAGGGTTCCAGGCTGCACGAATCCAGTCCATACGAATCACCAGACGATCGGATGGGAAGTACGTAGTAGTATTAGCGAAATACTGGCAATACTGATCGTGAAACAAATTCTGCGCGATCTGGTAATTCCAGCCGTTGTTTGTTGCTGTGGATTGAGCTTTTGAGAAAAGGAATGGAAGTTGTGATGTTTCCAAGTCCGATAAAGCATTCTTGTTGGTATTGATGTCATCAAACTCACTCGTACATGACACAACCAGTACAATGCTGCACAGCAGCAATGAGCCACCATACATTCTTATCAGGTTTTGTATTTTTTTCATATCAATTTTCATTATTTAATTATTTCAAAACTTAGAAGGTTAATTGTAGGTTGAATCCTAAACTACGAGTGGAGGGGAGCGTTCCGTAAGAAATACCCTGCCAGTTACCATTACCCAGTGACATATCAGGGTCAAATGCCATCTTACGCTTTTCAAGTCCAGGGATATCGAGTCTTGAGTATCCTCTGTAAAGGAAGAACAGGTTGCGGGCAACCGCTGAAATGCGAACAACTTTGAAAACAGAATTATCAGGAACAGGTATTGTATACCCAATAGCTAGTTCACGTACTCTGAAGTTGGTTGCATCATAGGTAAAGAATTCAGCACTTCCATAGCGTCCTCCTGAAGCCGTTGTCCAGAAGGCCTGCGAATTGATGGGAGTCGTTACTTCTGTACCGGCAGTAGTTTCTCCACCAAGCACCCAGCCACCTTCTCTATGCTGAGCAGTCGCTTCCGGAGTGCCATTATAAGCTAGGAACATCTCTGTTCCATCAACCACCGTTCCACCGAACCGACCATCAATTAACAAGCGCAATGAGAAATTGCTATAATTGAATGTATTGGTCCAGCCAAGTGTTGCTTTTGGATTGAAGTTACCAATAATTGCCTGGTCACCCGAAGTAATGGAGGAAAGAGGAAGACCAGTAGCAGTGACCAAGGGAGTTCCATCATTAGAGTGATTTATCACCTTTCCGGTTGCGTCAAGAACATCTGCCGTATTTCTCCAGAAAAAACCTTGCATGTCTCCGTAGCTTCCACCTTCCTGCACGATAGGAGTTGCGGAACGTCCAAATCCATCATCGGAAATGACGAATGTCTTGACGTTTTCAGTAAGCTCAACAATCTTGTTGCGGTTTAAACCAAAATTAAAGCCCATGTCCCATTTGAGGGCACCTTCCTTTAAAGGAGATCCATTAATAACCAACTCAATACCCTGGTTTTGGATATTACCGGCATTGATATATTGATTGCGGAAGCCCGTAGCCACTGGTAAGCCTACTTGAAGAAGTTGGTTAAAGGAATTACTCTTATAATACGTAAACTGTAAACCTAGTCTGTTCTCCATAAACTTTGCTTCAAAACCAAGTTCGATGTTTTTCACAATTTCCGGCTTTAAATTGGGAATTGCCTGTGTAGAATTTCTGAAGATAAATCCATTCGTGCCTCCTGGTGAATAACTATAGGTATTGAAACGGAGTTGGGCACGCCCCCCATTACCTACTTCGGCATAACTGGCATTGACTTTCAAAAATGAAAATAAATCAGGCAGGGTCATTAAATCAGTAATGATCGCTGAAACTCCCACCGATGGATAGCTGAAGGAGTAGGGCGAAGGTAGAGTCGAACTCCAGTCATTTCTTAAACTGGCATCCAAAAAGATTGCTTCCTTATAGGCCAAGTTTATCTGGCCAAATACCGATTGCGTCTGAACATGTGATGCATCCTGGCTATAAACCGGGTTAGATGCGAAATTCAAACCAAACTTGTTGGTTACGTTCAATCCACTGGCTCCGTTAAAAAGACCAGTGTATCGGTTGTCTTGAATAATAGCACCTACACGATAATCGATCTTAAAATCTTCACTTAAGGAGTTTTTACCTTCAAGCATGGTATCAAACCAATACTGTGTCACATTAATTTCCGATAAATTATAAGTACCTCCTACTCCTGAAAGGCCTACCGTACCGGCATAAAATGATCTTTCCAGTTTATCAGTATACTTATCCATATTTGCTCTTCCGCTTAACTTTAACCAATCGGTAATATCATATTGTGCAGACAGGAAGCCCATGACTCTATTCCGTACTTCATTGGTTTCTGTATTATGAATAATCCAATAAGGGTTTTGATATAAGGCAGGGTTAGTTACAGGGTAAGGTGCACGTACCGGAACACCCACGTTGTCAAGGTCCTGATAATGCTCTGCATCCGTAAGACTTACGTTGCGGGGAATCTGATAAATGCTAAGTACAGGGCTCAGTGCAGACTCACCTGTTTCATATTTACTATCTGTGTTCTGAAGGATGTAAGTTAATTTAGCATCGGTCCTTAATTTCTTGCTAATATTATTTGATACACGTAGGTTAACGGTATGCCGACTTAAATCGTTTCTGGGCTGAATACCCTGAATATTATTGTTGGTGTAAGACAAATACGTTTGCATTTTGTCTGACCCGCCCGAAACACCAACTGAATTGTTTAAGGAAACTCCAGTTCTAAAAAAGTCCTTCACATTATCTTCCTGAGCTGAATAAGGTCGCTTTGCACCTCCACCCATGTATCCGTCCTGTGAACTTCCGTCTAATTTAGGCCCCCAGTTTTCACCTGAGTTAGCATTGTAAATCCCTGAGTTTCCCTGTCCATATTCGTTCTGGAAATTTGGAAGCACAAAAGGTCTTTCTGTTGTAATCCCGGAGTTGATTGTTACAGTTACTCTGTCTTTTGCTCCTTTCTTGGTAGTAATCACAATTACGCCATTACCGGCAGCACTTCCGTAAAGAGCGGCTGCCGAAGCACCTCTTAATATAGTCATGGATTCAATGTCATCCGGGTTAATATTGGAGGCACCATCCGATCCCTGTAAACCACCAAAGTCGCTACCAATCGTACCGCTGGTTCCGTTGGTAATAGGCACACCATCCACCACAATAAGTGCATTGTTGTTTCCTTGTATCGAGCGATTTCCACGAAGCACAACACGCACACCAGAACCTGGACCACCAGAACCCTGCGTAATAACCGCATTTGCAATTTTACCTTGCAATGAGTTCATCACGTTGTTAGCGTCCCTCACTTCTATTAGTTGATTTGGCTTTACCTGCTGGGTTGCATAAACCAGCGTTTTGGTCTCCCGGGTGATACCCAATGCCGTAACAACCACTTCTCCTAATTCAGTCGCATCTTCATCAAGGCCAATGTCAATCACGGACCGGCCTGCCACTGCAATTTCCTGGCTGGCAAAACCAATGAAGGACACAATCAATACACTGTTACTGGCGTCAGAAACGTTGATAACGAACTTTCCGTCAGCGTCCGTTGATGTTCCTGTGGAAGTGCCCTTCACCAATACCGATGCTCCTGGTATTGATGCTCCGTCAACACTTGATGTCACTTTGCCTGAAACGGTCTGCGCCATGGCCGAGGCGCTCACCAGCAAGAGCAACACTGTGAGTTTTAGTAAACGTTTTTTCATTTGAGTTTTTTGGTTTAGTGAATAGATGATTTCGTACAAATGCGGATTAGTAAATTATACTATTGCCCAATTTAGCGTTCAAGCTATAAAAAGTTATATATAAAAACAAAATAAAAATAAAATGTGCACGTGCACATTAATGTTGTGTGCGTGCACGCAAAGCATGTGTGTCTTTTTATTTCTCTTCAAAAAGTTGTTCTTTAGGGCAGTGAATACCAAAAACATCGGGATAAAGGACATTGCCAGGCTTGCGGGAGTTTCAAGAGGAACTGTAGACAGGGTATTGCACAATAGGGGGCGTGTATCTAAAGACTCGGTGCAAAAGGTAATGAAGGTGATGGATGAGATTGAGTATAAACCTAATCTAATTGCTCGTTCCCTGGGTTCTAACAAGAAATATAGGATCATTGCTCTTATCCCCGATCCGGCATCAGATCCCTACTGGGCCCAGTCAAACCAAGGTATCATTCAAGCCCAAACGGAATGGTCGCACTATGGTATAATCATTGAACCTTATCATTTTGATCAATACAATAAGGGTTCGTATAAAAAAAGAATCCAAGATGCTTTAACCACAAGAGTCGATGGAATTGTAACCGCTCCTATATTCTATGATGAAGCTTTATTGGTTTTCGAACTCCTTAATAAGGGTGGTATACCCTATGTTTTGTTCAACACTAACATACCGGAAGCACATCCATTAAGCTTCATTGGGCAGGACTTATTTCACAGTGGACAGGTTGGAGCTGAACTCTTATATTTGGGTCAGCATACAGGAGGTAAATTGGTTGTTCTTCATATTGATGAGGATATTCACAATTCCTTGCACTTGTTAGAGAAGGAAAGAGGGTTCCGTGATTATTTTAAACAAAAAGAAAAACTCAGGTTTGAGATCAATGAATTCAACCTCAGCCCCATGGACCCGCTTTTCAGCAATCAATTTAACGACTTGCTCAATGATGACCTTTTGAGAGGAATTTTTGTGAGTACCTCAAAAGGAACTTCCGTGGTGGCATCCTTCCTGCAGAAACACGGTAAGAATGACATTCGGCTGGTAGGCTATGATATGCTGGATGAAAATTTAAAATATTTGCGTTCTGGCATTATTGATTTTCTCATCAACCAAAATCCAAAGCGTCAGGCTTCTTTGAGCGTAAGTCATTTGGTGAATCACCTAATGTTTAAAAAGAAAGCTCCTGATATGGATCTTTTCCCCCTTGAAGTCATTACCCGACAGAACCTCGATTCGTATTTAAGTTCAGGTATCCATTAACAATTGCTATGAAGAAAGACCAGTTTTATAAAATTCTTTTAGTACTCGCACTAGGTCTCCTGATAGTTGGACTACTTTTCGCAAACAATGCACAAGTAGTGCCGGCCAGTTTTTCTTTTATTGGAGGCTTTAGCTTGCTGGCAATTTCCCTTCAGGGCTTCGCTGGGTTGCGGGGTTTTTCCTACACGTGTTGGATACTCACGGCAGTAACTTTCTCTCTTTATTATCCACACTACTTCATCGGGATCGGAGGTTTTTCTTTTAAGTTGCTGATCGTTCCACTTCTTCAAATCATCATGTTCGGTGTTGGATCTACCATGGGGTTCAAAGATTTTGAGAGCGTCATCCGAACACCAAAAGCAGTTGTGATTGGAGTGGTTTGTCAGTTTACGATCATGCCCCTCGTTGGATTTACGCTCGCCCATACCTTTGACTTCCCTCCGGAAATTGCAGCGGGTATCATTCTGGTTGGTTGTGTTCCCAGTGGTCTGGCATCCAATGTAATGTCGTATATCGCGAATGCCAATGTAGCGTTATCGATTACACTTACAGCGGTTGCAACTTTAATGGCGCCTTTTATTACACCACTTCTAATGCAATTACTTGGAGGTGAATTCGTGTCGGTGGATTTTCTTTCCATGATGTGGGACATAACAAAAATCGTTATCCTTCCGATTGGTGTCGGGCTTTTGTACCATTATTTTCTCGGAGGCAAATTTACCTGGTTGGATAAAACTATGCCTCTCCTTTCTATGGTGGGCATTGCTGCTATCATAACGATCATTACCGCGGCAGGAAGGGATAGTCTTCTGGCAGTAGGGTCGTTATTGGTACTCGCTTGTCTTATACATAATGTTACAGGCTATATATTAGGATACTTTGCTTGCAAGATTTTGAAAATGGATGAAAAGACATGCCGTACTATTGCCCTGGAAGTGGGCTTGCAAAATGGAGGCTTAGCGTCTGGTCTTGCCTTGCAAATGGGTAAGGTTGCTACTGTAGGCCTTGCCCCTGCCATATTTGGCCCATTGATGAACGTCACTGGCTCCTCACTTGCCACCTGGTGGCATAGCAAACCTCCAAAAGAAAAATAATTATGAAGAACCGTACCTGGATACCTTAACCCAAAAGACCATGAAACAAAAAATTTTAACCCTTCTGCTCGCAATCGGCTGCTTATCCTCACCAGTACATGGTCAGGCTATCGATGTTCTGATTAAAAACGGGCACGTCATTGACCCAAAAAATAATATTGATGCTGTTATGGATGTGGCCATCACTGGAAACAAAATTTCTGAAGTGGCGGCAAAAATTTCAAAGCCAGCAACAAAAATAATTGATGCTACTGGCCTGTATGTAGTGCCGGGATTGATTGATATCCATGGTCATCATTATTTCGGAACAGAACAAGATAAATATTTAAGCGATAGCTATGCAGCGCTTCCTCCCGATGGTTTTACTTTCCGTGCAGGCGTAACCACTGTGGTGGACGCAGGTGGTGCCGGCTGGAGAAATTTCCCTGACTTTAAAAACCAGGCTTTCGCTAATTCCAAAACGCGGATGTTCGCGTTCCTTAATATAGTTGGTGCAGGCATGAGCGGTGGCGCATACGAACAAAACTTAGCGGACATGGACTCCAAGCTAACATCCATGGTTGCAAAACAATATCCGGACCTTATTGTCGGTATAAAACTGGCGCACTATATGAGTTCGGAATGGGCGCCAACCGAACGTGCAGTAAAAGCCGGTGAGCTAGCGGGCATACCTGTGATGATAGACTTTGGGGCAGCAGACCCCGTGTTGTCTTGGGAAACGTTGCTGCTGGAAAAATTAAGACCGGGCGATATAGTAACACACTGCTTCGGACAAACCAAAGGGCGAATGCATGTTGTAGAAAACGGAAAAGTTCAAGCCTATGCTCTAGCGGCACAAAAACGGGGAATCATTTTTGATGTTGGTCATGGTGGAGGGAGTTTTGTTTTTGCTCAAGCAATACCAGCTATTAAACAGGGTCTTAAACCTAATTCCATCAGCACTGACCTTCATACGGGAAGTATGAATGGTGGAATGAAAGATATGACGAATGTAATGTCCAAACTTTTGAACATTGGTCTTACCCTAAACGAAGTAATCACTTGCTCTACCTGGAACCCGGCACAAATCATAAACAAAAAAGAATTGGGTAATCTCAGTATTGGTGCTCCTGCTGATATTGCATTGTTAAGTCTGGATAAAGGAAGTTTTGGCTATGTTGATGTTGATGGATTAAAAATAACAGGAGACAAAAAGCTGGTTTGCCATATGACCTTGGTTGATGGCGACATCGTTTGGGATTTGAATGGATTATCAAGTAGTTATTACAAATAGCATGAGCATGATTCGCACAGCGCAAGCATTACTTAGGAGTTTTTTTGCCTTTTCTGTAGTCTTTTACTTTTCGCAATGCAGTCAGGTACATGAGTTGCCTCCTGGCGATGCAGACAATGGAGGCCTTTTCCTACCGGAAAATTTTGAAGCCGTTGTCGTTGCCGATAGCACCGGAAGTGCTCGCCATATGGCGGTGAGTGATATTGGTGACATCTATATCAAATTAAGATCGCCAACTCCAAAGGGAATCCTTGCCATTCGCGACACCAATCACGATGGCAAAGCCGACAGCATTACAACATTCGGAGACTATTTTGATACCGGCAGTTATGGAACGGCCATGCGGATCCATAACGGTTACCTGTATTTTAGTACAGCCGGAGAGGTTTACCGAATCAAACTGACACCCGGCAAACTTATACCCAAAGGTAAAGTAGATACCATCCTGATCGATGATTACAAACATGACAAGCATGGATATGAACATATAGCCAAACCAATTGCTTTAGATGATAAAGGGAATATCTATGTTCCATTTGGGGCACCTGGGGATGTTTGTCAGGTAATGAACAGAATACCTGGTTCTCCGGGTGAAGATCCTTGCTCTCAACTGGAGGAGCATGGTGGGATCTGGAAGTTTGATGCCAACAAAACCGGACAAACACAAAAAGATGGAAGCCGGTATGCAACCGGCATCAGGAGTATTGTGGCAATGGAGTGGAATCGCGCGAATAACAATTTATATGTGGTGGCACATGGAAGAGATGATTTAAATGCGCGTAACCCAAATCTCTTTACACGATGGCAAAGCGCTACGCTTCCCTCTGAAGAGTTCCTAAGAGTAAAAGAGGGAACAAATGCAGGGTGGCCTTATTACTATTACGATGAGGTGAAAGGAAAACGAATGTTAAATCCAGAGTATGGAGGCGATGGAATCAATACAGGAAAAGGAGATCAATATGATCAGCCGATCATGGGTTTCCCAGCTCATTGGGCACCGAACGATCTGTTTTTCTATACTGGAAATCAGTTCCCCTCTCATTATAAAAATGGTGCCTTCATTGCTTTTCATGGATCCACGAATCGGGCACCTTATCCCCAAGCGGGCTATTTTGTTGCCTTTGTTCCGTTTGAAAATGCCCGCCTGCCAGACGGGCAGGGCAATCCAACGGGTAAATGGGAAGTTTTTGCTGATGGCTTTGCCGGCATCGATCCAATCGTTAATGTAAGCGATGCAAAGTACAGACCGATGGGCATTGCCATGGGGCCAGATGGTTCATTGTATTTAACAGAAACGGTAAAAGGCAAAATCTGGCGTGTGATGTACAAGGGCAAGAAAGATAATTTCGGTGATGAACAACTTGCTAAAATGGAGTTAAGAAAATCTTTTTCGAATATCAGAACTCCACATGAGATCGAGGATAATTTAGCGAAAGGTGAGCTTGTAGGTGGTGAAAAAATCTATGGCACATATTGTGGTGTATGTCACCAACAAGATGGTCGTGGTGCATCTGGACGCTTCCCTCCATTAGCTGGGACTCCCTGGGTTACCGGGGATAAGCAAAAATTAATCGGAATACTGATGAACGGATTAGAAGGACAAATCGAAGTTAAAGGAGAAATATTTAACAGTGTTATGCCTAAACACAGCTTCTTAACCAACGAGGAAATGGCAAATGTCTTAACTTACATCCGACAAAACTTTGGCAATAAAGCCAGTGCAATTTCTGCAAAAGAGATAAACGAGATAAGAAATATATTGAACACACAGTAATGAAATATAACCACAAAACACTATAAACATGAAAACAAATAGAAGATCAGCATTTAAAAAATTAGCAGCAGGGCTACTGGGGTTAATCGGATTCACGGCCGTCAAAGCGGGATCAGAATCGAATACATCCAATAGTGAGGAAACACTGGCCGATAATGTAGTAATGGACCAGGAGATACCTCTCTTTTCCAGTGTTCGCATTCATAATGGCTTAGTTTATATTTCCGGAAGAGGCGCACATTTTGCTGGAGATATTACTTCCCATACAAAGCATGTCCTCGATGAGATCCAGGAAGCCTTAGAAAAAGCCGGCTCATCAATGGAACACGTATTGAAAGCCAACGTGTATCTGAATGATCTTAAGGATTACAAGGGCATGAATGATGTTTTTCGAGGACGTTTTGGTAAAACCCCGCCAGTTCGAACAACCATAGCGGCTGCAGGTGGCATACCCGGAGACTCCTTAGTTGAAATAGATTGTATTGCTACTTTAAAATAATTCAAATCATGACGAAAAGAAGAGATGTGCTGAAAGGCTTGATGACCATACCCCTGATGGGTGCTATAGGAGGTAATGAAGCACTTGCCTCAACAACAGAAATATCACATGATTTTGAACGCGATTATTTTAAAGAACTAGGTGTACGCACTTTTGTAAATGCAGCCGGCACCTATACAGCACTTACAGCATCGCTCCCCCACCCTGAAGTTGTGAAAGCCATTAATTACGCTGCCCTCCAATTTGTAAAATTGGAAGACTTGCAAGACAAAGTCGGAGAGCGTATCGCAGAATTGCTGAAATGCGAATCGGCTATGGTTACTGCTGGTGCAGCTTCTGCCATCACCCTGGGAACTGCAGGAATTATAACAGGTGGAGACCCACAAAAAGCAGAACGCATTCCAAATGATCTCACCGGAATGAAATCAGAAGTCATCATCCAAAAAACTCATCGCGTTGGGTACGATCACGCTATTCGCAACTGTGGAGTTAAAATGATTGAAGTGGAAACCAGAAAAGAATTGGAAGCGGCTATCAATGAGAAAACGGCTATGATGTGGTTTCTGAATAACAGCAATCCACTGGGTAAAATACGGGATGAAGAATTTGTGGCGATTGCAAAAAAATATGCGATTCCTACCATGAACGACTGTGCTGCTGATGTTCCTCCGGTAGAAAATCTTTGGAAGTGGACTCAAATGGGCTTTGACCTGGTCTGCTTTTCAGGTGGGAAAGGTTTGCGCGGTCCGCAAAGTGCAGGGCTGTTATTGGGTAAAAAAGATCTGATCAGCGCAGCCAGAAAAAATGCTCCGCCCAACGGCAATACGGTCGGGCGGGGTATGAAAGTTAACAAGGAAGAAATACTTGGCATGCTGGTAGCGCTGGAAGTGTATGTTGCCAAAGATCATTCAAAAGACTGGCAATTATGGGAGAAGCAAATCAAGTTGATCAATGATACGGTAACGTCTCTAACTGGGGTGAAACCTGAAATTCATATTCCTGAAATAGCCAACCACGTCCCATCCATTAAAATTCGATGGGATGGGGCAAAAATAAAAATTACTCCGGATGAGGTCAGGAATGCACTACGTGGCGGGCATCCTTCTATTGAAACAATGGGAGGTGATGATTCGGTGGACATCACTACATGGATGATGATTCCGGGGGAAGAGAGGATTGTGGCAAAACGAATTCGAGAGATTTTGCAAAATGCAGTTGCCTCTTAAATCAAAAATATCAATCCTTGCAATGAAGAAGATTATTGTTTACTAAAGGCTTTTTTACTTGCCTTAACTATTTTCGACCATGATTCTCCCTTTATATTTTATCATTCTTATGACATCGGGACTTTTACATCAACCAACGGAGGACACCAAAATTTATCAGGTAAAGAAAATCCAGTCTGAACTTGATGTCACAGGAAAAGGGAACAGTCCGCTGTGGAAAAACGCAACTGAACTTTCAGATTTTACATACCCCTGGGAAACTCAGCAGCCCCCATTTACTTCATTTAAAGCTTTGCATAGCAAAGACTGGTTCTATTGCTTATTCAATGTGAAGGATGATAATGTAAATGTTTACGTAGTTAAAAATGACAAATCGGAAGTTGTTTATTCAGATCGAGTTGAAATTTTTTTTAGAAAAGATGACCGTCTCTCACCTTATTATGGTTTAGAGCTTGATCCGAATGCCAGAATACTTGATTATAAGGCTGAATTCCCAAGGAAGTTCAATGATACATGGACATGGCCTTCTGGTCAATTGATTGTAAAGGCTAACCGAACAGCTGATGGATATTCTGTTGAAATCGCTATCAGCAAGGAGTCATTAAAACAGTTAGAAGTACTAAAGAATCGAAAAATTGAAGCAGGATTATTCAGAGCGAATTGTCTGGAGCTCAATGGTGAAAGTGAAGCTCACATAAAATGGATCAGCTGGGTAAAGCCCGATTCTAAAACTCCGGATTTTCACATCCCCTCTGCATTTGGTGTATTGATCCTCCAAGACTAAAAGAAAAGGTATTGGGGCCTATTGCCCTACAACAAAGAAGGCTAATTAATAAGATTTACAACCTGATGCACTTCAACTTCTTATGCCTTTAAATTGTAATTTTGCAAAAGAAATCCTTAATAACTGTGTACCAAAAATTCCCGATTCACCTTACCAATTCTCTCAGTGGAAGTAAAGAACTATTCCAACCTGTAAACCCCGGACATGTTGGGATGTATGTGTGTGGCCCAACGGTTTATTCAAATGTTCACCTTGGAAACGTTAGAACTTTTCTCTCCTTCGACATCATCACTCGCTACTTCAAATTCCTTGGCTACAAAGTGAGGTACGTCCGTAATATTACGGATGTGGGCCATCTTGAAAATGATGCAGACGATGGCGAAGATAAGATTGCAAAAAAAGCAAGGCTCGAACAACTTGAGCCCATGGAGATTGTAAAAAACTATACGGACGATTTTCACGAAGTCATGCGGCAATTTAATATCCTTTCCCCCAGTATTGAACCCTCTGCAACTGGTCATATTGTCGAGCAAATTGAAATTACAAAGAAATTAATCGAGAACGGGTTTGCCTACGAAGCTAATGGCTCAATCTATTTCGATGTAACCAAGTACAATGAAAAACACAACTATGGAATCCTTTCCGGAAGAGTGATAGATGAATTAATGGAAAGCGGTCGTCACCTCGATAGTCAGGATGAGAAGCGCAATAAAATAGATTTTGCACTTTGGAAAAAGGCTTCACCTTATCATATTATGAGATGGCCTTCACCTTGGGGAGAAGGATTTCCCGGCTGGCACATTGAGTGTACAGTTATGAGCACAAAATACCTGGGCGAATCGTTTGATATTCACGGTGGTGGAATGGACTTAAAATTTCCGCACCACGAATGTGAAATCGCTCAAGCCATTGGTGCCAACGGGAAAGCCCCCGTGAAGTATTGGATACACACGAATATGCTAACTGTGAACGGCCAAAAGATGAGTAAGTCTTTAGGTAATTCATTTTTACCTAGTGAACTGTTCTCTGGGAATCACCCTTTGCTGGAAAGGGGATTCGGTCCAATGACCGTCCGATTTTTTATGCTCCAATCACATTACTCAAGCACGTTAGATTTTTCAAATGAAGCCTTAGGGTCCGCAGAAAAAGGGTTCAAAAAATTGGTGAATGCATTAAGTACTGTTAAAAATCTTAATCATCCAGGCGGACAAAAAAGCGATTCCACTTTAGACGCGGACTTCAATCGGTTGGTGGACAACTGTTATCTTAATATGAGCGATGACTTTAATACCGCAAAGACTCTTGCCGTATTGTTTGAAATGTCTGCACGCATCAACGATATTAAGTCAGGTAATTTGTCCTTTTCCTTGGTTGATGTTGAAACATTCTTAACCTTCAAAAATACATATGTCGGTTTCATGGAAAATGTATTAGGATTAAAAGAAGAAAAAGAGCAAGATGGTGAACTATTGAATGGCACCATTAACGTGCTGATTGACCTTCGCAAAAAAGCCAGAACAGATAAGAATTTTCAACTCTCCGACAAAATCCGGGATGACCTTAAGGAATTAGGCATCCAACTCAAAGATGGAAAAGAGGGCGAAATGAGTTATACATTTGAATGAAAATGGAATTTCATTTTTGAAAATTCCAACTTCATAACATCATGCTGCCAGATAAGTAAATCACTTTTCAGATTTTTCTGAATTACTTACAAAAGCTATCTGCTTACTATCCGGTGACCATGATGGTACATTGATCGTGCCCTGGCCGCCATATAAGTAGGCGATGACTTTTGGTGCACCCCCCGAAGCCGGCATCAATTTCAATGTCACTCTTTTATAAGAAGGATGTGACTTAGGATCCATGTCAGAAGGGAAAGAAATAAATGCAATCCATTTTCCATCCGGTGAAATATGAGGGAACCAATTATTGTAATCGTCAAAAGTAAGTTGCTCATTCCCGGTTCCGTCAGGTTTCATCCGCCATAGCTGCATCGTGCCAGACGAACTGCCGTTGTAATAAATGTATTTACCATCTGGAGAAAATTCACAACCATCCACATGATGATCTGTATTGCTCGTCAATTTAGTTTCTGCTCCGCCATTGACTGAAATTTTATAAATATCGTAGTTCTTTCCATCGCGTTGGCCAACATAAACAACCTCCTTATTGTTTGGATTCCAACCATGCAAATAAGATGGTGTTTTTTCCGTGAGTAGTTTGGGCGTCCCCCCCGTAATAGGAACTGTATACACTGTTGAACCACCTCCTGGCAATCCTGTGCGACTATGACTTAACGCAATTGTCTTTCCATCAAAAGAGATTACGTGATCGTTATTACACCGGTCAGCAAAATCAACATTAAGCTTTTCAGGTGTACCACCTTCAATTGGAATTGTAAATAATGATCCCCCCTCGTTGAAGAGCAGTTTTTTTCCATCTGGCATCCAGTTGGGTGCTTCAAATCTGCCAGCAGATTCACGAATTACTTTTCGCTTGCCATCAAATACGTTTATGGTTTCCATTCTGCAACCCACCGAAAATCCTGACTTATCCGGACTATAATCGGGTGGTACTGGCCTATCAATGCGTACATTCCATACATTGGCTTCTTCAAAATTCGCTTCGTTATGGGATGAAATAAATATCCCGGCCAACACTTCATCGGAAATCGATTCCATTTTGGTTGATCCCACAACCTGAAGTGGCTCACCCCAATTTGCAACTCGCATTATAAATTTCTTTCCTAGCCTTTCCAATTGAATTACCTGGGCCTTTGTTTTAGGAAAAAAAATCTCATCCTCCGGGTCTCTCATTAGTGCCCCTTTTAACAAACGCCATTGAAGGGCAATCAGTCCATCACCATGAAGCGTAGCCGTCACATGAGCTGAATTGTCGTCAGTGTTGTTTCTAACCATCCAGCCAATTTTCCGATGGAGTTCCATGCCATTTCCCACAAACTCAAAATTTGCTGTCAGCACAAAATCCCCTTTAATCTTTTTATATGCATATTGCAATTCATCTCTTCCAAACCAGATATTATAACCAGCGCCTTTAATATTATAAACTTGTGTCCCCACATCATAAGACGTTGAGCCGGCTTTTTTTGGATTTCCTATATCAGCATGGTTGTCAAAAATGCCAACCGATGATTGGGCGTAACTAATAAAAGTTGCGCACGCCAGAAAAAATAAAAGTTGCGATTTCATACATGTATGTTAGAGTTAGAAGTGAATTTGGACTAAGCAAAATAACGACTTAAAATGAATTGGCAAATAAAATATTTTAATCGAACTTTAATGATGTTCAAACGGTTAAAACAGATTATGTCTCCATGCTAAAGAATATATTTATCTTCCCAATTCGAATTTACCAAGCAACAATCTCTCCGTTACTAGGTGCTCATTGCAGGCACACTCCATCTTGCTCGCAATACACCATTGAAGCCATTCAGGAATGGGGTGCTTTTAAAGGTTTATGGCTCGGAATGAAACGAATTGGTCGCTGCCATCCGTGGGGAACAAGTGGACATGATCCTGTCCCTAAAAGGAAATAATTACCGCTCCTCACTTCAGAGGTCATTCAGAAAATTTGCGCTTCACATTCTTAAAAATAAAATCTACATTTAGAGAAGTTAAATCAACTTCCCTTTATGCCTGATTTTCAAATAAAAAAAACTCCAAAGGATTACGATGTATGTATAGTTGGTTCAGGCGCAGGGGGCGGTATGGCAGCTTATGTGTTGGCTAATGCAGGAATTAAAGTGGTGCTGCTTGAAGCCGGCCCTCTTTACGATCCAGCTAAAAATGTAACACAGCTAAAATGGCCCTGGGAGTCACCACGCAGAGGGGCAAGTACCCCTCTTCGGAATTTTGGGGATTTTGATGCTGCCTATGGGGGTTGGGAACTGGATGGAGAACCCTATACACATAAAGATGGCACTAAGTTCGATTGGTTTCGCTCCAGAATGTTAGGTGGCCGCACCAACCACTGGGGAAGAATTTCTTTGCGCTTTGGTCCAAAGGACTTCAAGCGAAAAAATATTGATGGTTTAGGTGACAACTGGCCCATCGGTTATGAGGATGTTGCACCTTATTATGATAAAATTGATCAGTTAATTGGTGTGTTTGGATCGAAGGAAAACTTGCCCAACGATCCCGATAGTATTTACCTTCCGCCACCAAAGCCTCGCCTTCATGAGTTGTTTATAAAAGAAGCAGGAACCGCTATTGGTGTTCCTGTAATTCCTTCTCGCTTATCGATTCTTACAAAGCCGATCAACAAAGACAGAGGTTCTTGTTTCTTTTGTTCGCAATGTAATCGTGGTTGCACGGTTTATGGTGATTTCTCTTCTTCCTCGGTCTTGGTTAAACCTGCTTTAAAAACAGGGAACATTGATGTAATTCCAAATGTGATGGCACGGGAAGTAATGACTAATGCACAAGGAAAAGCCACCGGCATTTCCTTTGTGAATAAAGATGACATGCAGGAATATACTGTTAATGCAAAAGTTGTAGTATTGGCGGCCAGCGCTTGCGAATCCGCACGGTTGCTTCTAAACTCTAAATCTTCTCAATTTCCTAATGGTTTAGCGAATTCCAGCGGTGTAGTTGGCAAATACCTTCATGACTCCACGGGCACCGACATGGGCGGCATTCTCCCGAAACTGGTAGGCCGTAAACGCTACAATGAAGACGGTGTTGGCGGCATGCATGTCTATTCTCCCTGGTGGCTCGACAATAAAAAGCTTGATTTCCCTCGTGGCTACCACATTGAATATTACGGTGGAATGGGAATGCCTGGATACGGGTTTGGCTTCGGCATGCAGGGCACGAATGGAAAATATCCTGGCCGCGATGGAAAGCAAAAAGAAGCAGGTGGATATGGCACGTCCCTGAAAGATGATTATCGCTATTTCTATGGAGCTTCCTTTGGAATGTCCGGTCGGGGCGAAGCAATAGCTCGTGAAGACAATTACTGTGAAATAGATCCAACAACTGTAGACCGATATGGAATTCCAGTCTTGCGCTTTCACTACAAGTGGAGCGATCATGAAGTAAAGCAGGCCAAACACATGAAACAAACCTTCGCTGAAATTATTGATAAAATGGGAGGAGTGGTTACCTACGGAAAATCCGATGGGCCTGAAAACGATTATGGGCTCTTGGCTCCAGGGAGAATTATTCACGAGGTAGGAACAACAAGGATGGGAAGCGATCCTAACAAGTCAATCGTAAACAAATTCAATCAAACGCACGATGTTAAGAATGTCTTCATAGTTGATGGGGGCCCTTTTGTTTCGCAAGCAGATAAGAATCCTACATGGACGATTCTTGCGCTTTCGATGAGGGCAAGCGAATACATTATTGATGAATTAAAGAAACAAAACATATAGATTTAAGTAGTAAGTATCAAGACGCAAACAGTCTTGATACTTACTACTTGCTACTTAATACTACTATGGATAGAAGAAAATACTTAAAGACTCTTGCTGTAGGATCTCTCGGTGCAGGTGTTTTAATATCGTGTGAACCAGAACAGAAAGGTGCTATTGAGGCCCCAAAGACCTTCACCATCGATCGCACCAAAGAAGAGTTGGTTCGGGAACAAAAGCTTCTGAGCGAAACTTTTTTTGACGAACATGAAATGAAAACACTCAATATCCTATCGGATATTATCATTCCAAAAGACGGAGCGTCTGGTTCTGCTACAGATGCAGGTGTACCTGCCTTCATCGAGTTTATTGTGAAAGATATGCCTCGCCATCAAACACCTATGCGAGGTGGTTTGAAATGGCTGGATATTCAATGTCTCAAACGATTCAATGTTGATTTTGCCTCAAGTACATCACAACAACAGATCGAGATAATAGACGAGATTGCCTATCCCGAAAAAGCAAAACCGGAATTGCAGCAAGGAGTTGCCTTCTTTAACCTGATGCGTGATCTTACTGCCACTGGATTTTTCACCAGCGAAATTGGAATCAAAGATTTGGGCTATGCTGGTAATAAGCCCAATCAATGGGATGGTGTGCCTCAAGATGTGCTTGACCAATATGGTGTGAAATACGATGAACGTACTCTCGCAGAAAGTGTTAAGTTTGAAATGTAAACCAGATTCTTGATTCTGGATTCTAGAATCGAGTATCCAGAATCAGTTAAATAATTTCTAAAACATTAATTACAAAACAATGCCCCTCAAGAAAATAACCCCGACTTCCTCTGAAAAAATCAGCAGAAGAAACTTTATTAAAGCAGCTGGACTTGCAACAGCGGCTGTTACGATCGTTCCAAGATATGTTTTGGGCGGCAAAGGGTTTGTCGCACCCAGCGACAAAATCTTTATAGCAGGAATTGGTGTGGGGGGCAAAGGAGAAAGCGATATCGCCAGCTTCGCGAAAAGTGGCAAGGCCGAAATCTCTTTTCTCTGCGATGTTGACGACCGAAGAGCAGCCAAAACTGTTGCCGCATTTCCCAAAGCAAAATATTATAAAGACTATCGTAAGATGCTCGATGAAAATCACAAGAGCATTGACGCAGTTTCTGTCTCCACACCTGACCACATGCACGCAGTGCAAGCCATTGCAGCCATGCAATTGGGCAAACATGTCTATGTACAGAAGCCGTTAACACATGACATTTATGAAGCTCGCATGCTTACTGAGGTGGCGAAGAAAAATAAGTTAGTTACACAGATGGGTAACCAGGGCGCATCAGGAGATGGTGTGAGACAAATGCGCGAGTGGTACGATGCCGGAACAATTGGCGATGTCCATACTGTCTATTGCTGGACTAATCGACCGATATGGCCACAAGGTATTCCCTGGTCCGATAAAAAAACTGAAGTACCAAAAGAACTTGATTGGGATTTATGGCTGGGTACCGCGCCATTCAAAGATTATGTGGAAAAGATTGTGCCATTCAATTGGAGAGGCTGGTGGGATTACGGGACTGGTGCATTGGGCGATATGGCTTGCCATATTATTGAGCCAGCCTTTCGTACTCTTGGGCTTGGCTATCCCACGGAAGTGGAGTGCAGTGTTGGAAGTGTTTATGTGGATGAATTCAGGCGTGGATACTTTCCCGAAAGTTGTCCTCCCTCCTCTCACATCATCATGACTTATCCAGGAAAGCCCGGAAAGCCAAATGTAAAATTCCATTGGATGGATGGCGGCATCCAACCCGAGCGTCCTGAAGAATTAGGACCAAATGAAATGATGGGCGATGGTGGAAATGGTGTAATTATGATCGGCACAAAAGGCAAGATAATGTGTAGCACCTATGGCATCAATCCGCAACTGCTGCCAACATCACGCACAAAAGAAGTTACCGTTCCACAAACCTATAAGCGAGTAACCGGTGGAGCCGAGGGTCATTATGCTCAATGGGTGGAAGCCTGTATTGCGGGTTATGGAAAAACAGAATTGTCATCCTCATTTGATTTGGCTGGCCCACTCACGGAAGGATTATTAATGGGCAATCTCGCAATTCGCAGTTACGACATTCGTAAGCCACGCCCAGGTGGAAGGCCAGATCAGTTTGATTATCCAGGTCGGTTTATCAAATTGCTATGGGATGGGCCCAACATGAAGATCACCAACTTTGATGACGGCAACGCTTTTGTAAAAAGAGAATACAGAAGTGGATGGGCACTCGGAATTTGAACTTAAGTTTTACCAAATTTTTAAAATTATGCCACTAAAGAAAAAAAGTATTCCTACTTCTGAGACATTTTCCAGAAGGGATTTTCTAAAGACTGCCGGCTTAACCGCAGCAGCATTTACCATTGTTCCGCGATTTGTTTTAGGCGGAAACGGTTTCATTGCACCAAGTGATACACTCTATATTGCCGGAATCGGTGTGGGCGGAAAGGGCGAAAGCGATTTGACTGGATTTGCTGGCAGCCCTGACGGAACGACAAAGGGAAATCCAAAGGCAAGGATTTCTTTCTTATGCGATGTGGATGACCGCATGGCAGTTGCCTCCAAAAAGAATTTTCCGGCTGCAAAATATTATAAAGACTTTCGCGTAATGCTGGATAAAGAGGCAAAAAATATTGATGCAGTCTCTGTTTCTACGGCAGATCATACCCATGCAGTTGCTTCAATGGCTGCGATGCAGCGAGGTAAACATGTGTATTGCCAAAAGCCGCTGACCCACGACATCTATGAAGCCCGTATGCTTGCTGAAGCTGCAAAAAAATACAAAGTGGTAACGCAAATGGGCAATCAGTATGCCTCAGCTGATCACGTGCGCACTACAAAGGAATGGGTAGACGCTGGATTGATTGGAGATGTAACCAATGTGCTAACCTGGACCGACCGTCCGGTATGGCCTCAGGGAATTCCAGCACCGAAGGGCAAGCATGAAATACCAAAAGAATTAGATTGGGACTTGTGGCTTGGCCCAGCGAAGGCGATCGATTTTAATCCTGCCTATCTGCCTTTCAACTGGCGGGGCTGGTGGAGTTATGGAACAGGGGCTTTAGGTGACATGGCTTGTCACATCATGGATGCTGCGTTCCGTATTTTACCAATTGATTTTCCGACAGAAGTCGAATGCAGTTGCACTACTGCGTGGGAAGGATTTTTCCAGCAAGCCAATTATGTGGAAAGCTGTCCGGCATCTTCTATCATCCATTTGAAATTTCCTCGTAAGGATGGTAAGGGTGATATTAAGTTTACCTGGATGGATGGTGGCCTTGTCCCGAAACGACCGGATGAACTATTACCAGATGAAGAGTTGGGAGACGGAGGCAATGGTTACATTTTTGAAGGCACGAAAGGAAAAATAATGGCTAATTATAGCAAAGCCCCTGTTCTGCTGCCAAGCACGCGTATGAAAGAGGTCACGTTTCCAAAACAATCCATAGCCCGAATACCGGGAGCTGAGGATGGTCACTATACACAGTGGGTGGACGCCTGCCTTGCGGGTTATGGAAAGATGGAATTAAGTTCTCCATTTGAATATGCCGGTCCATTTACGGAAGCTGTATTGATGGGCAACTTGGCTATACGCAGTTACGCCATGCGCAACAACAATGGCTATCCAGGAAGGAAAAAATTATTGTGGGATGCCAGGAATATGAAGATCACAAACTTTGATGAAGCCAATCAGTTTGTAAAAAGTGAGTATAGAGCGGGATGGAGTTTGTAATAATCCATATGCGTAAGTAAAGTCTCGAAGGGTAACGAAATGTTACCCTTCGTGTTTTACAAGGGCATGGATGAACACTTACGCTTTCCAGGGCACAACATCCGTTTATTCTTTATCAAACGAATTTCAATAATCAACCTTAGGTTTGGTATAGGTTCCGCGTGGTTCATTTACCTTATTCATACAAAAATTATAATTTTATAAAGAACGGCTTATTCTTACCTTTATATTATAGTAGTAATGCCAACTGTCTTAAGGATCGGTTCGTTTCGGTTTCATTTTTATTCTGACGAACGGAATGAGCCTCCCCATATTCATGTTGCCACTGCTGATGGAGAATGCAAATTCTGGCTTGATCCGATTAAATTGGCCATGAACAAAAATATAAAACCACATACCACCCGTGAAATTGAACGATTGGTGTATGAGAATCAGGAATTTCTAAAAAGAGCATACAATGAATACCACAGATATTTTAGCTGAGCCCATGGCAGTAAAAGTTTGGATTGAAAAGCGGATAGTATATTTAGAACTTGCTGATCAACGCATTATTGGTTTTCCAGCTAACCGGTTCAAAATATTAAAAGATGCACCCGAAGAATTGTTAAAAAAAGTGGAGTTGCGTTTAGATGGCACAGCATTGCGGTGGGAAGAACTCGATGAAGATATTACCGTGCGGGGCATTATATTAGGAAATTTTCAGTTGCCCTAACTCAGATTTATTGTGCGGATAAGCATAATGATTTTTGAATCATAATTCATATTTTAACCCTTTCCATCTTAGGCGCAAGAGCATGCATAACCAGCCATGCCACCAGATAGGCACATCCGCATATTACAAAGAGAATATTGTATCCAATGGAAATATTGCCTAATACTTTATAATGGTCCAATAAGCTTCCCACCAACAACGGAAAAAGCATACCTCCTATTGAACCAGCCATTCCGCCAATGCCTACAACAGTACTTACAGCGTTCTTTGGAAACATGTCAGACACCGTGGTAAAGATATTAGCACTCCAGGCTTGATGTGCTCCTGCTGCCAGACTGATTAGTGCTACCACGATCCACACATTACCGGCAAATTGAGCTGTCATGATGGGCATTACACAAATAGCAAAAAATAACATCGATATTTTTCTCGCCTTGAAAACCATCTTGCCTTTCCGGATTAAATAAGAGGACAAATATCCTCCTCCAATACTTCCTAATGTGGTGGCGGTATATATAATTACTAACTGTAGATTAGGTTTTCTGAAATCAATGCTGTAGACAGAAGAGAAATAGGAAGGTAACCAAAACAAGAAAAACCACCAGATTGGATCGGTTAAGAATTTTCCAAATATAAATGCCCATGTCTGACGGATACCTAATAATTTCATCCATGGAATGGATTTTGATTTTACCTCGGATTGTTCGTCTTCATCACTGTGAATGTAATCATACTCTTTTTTAGAAAGCCTTTTCTGTTTGGCCGGGATTTCATATAAGATGATCCAGAAAATTAACCAAACAAAACCAATCGCCCCTGTCCATATAAAAGCATGCTGCCAATCCGATACACTTAGGATTAACGGGACTAATATTGGAGCGATTACTGCACCGATGTTGGTGCCAGAATTAAAAATACCAGTCGCAAAGGCACGCTCTCGTTTGGGAAACCATTCAGCTGTCGCTTTAATCGCAGTGGGAAAATTCCCAGCTTCACTTAAACCTAAACAGGCGCGAACAATGCCAAACCCAAGTGTTGATTGAACTGCAGCATGAAGCATGGCTGCTATGCTCCAGAATATCACGGAAACAATATAGCCCAGCTTGGTGCCAATTTTATCAACGATCCTCCCGAATACTAAATACCCAAGTGCATAGGCTGCACTGAATGCCATTACGATGCTCGCATAATCACTTTCCGTCCAATTAAACTCGAGCTCAAGGGTAGGTTTCAACAGGCTGATGACTTGCCGGTCGACATAATTAATGGTGGTAGCGAAGAATAGTAGTGCACAAATCGTCCAGCGATAGTTGCTCAGACGTTGAGTTTGGTTTTCCAATGACGATTTGGTTTTATTTCCCTCTTACTCTTTTCGCAATACTTAAACACTCCTCAACTTTCTGTTGTAGCAATGGCCAGTTTTTTTGCATCAGGATTTCCCTTGTGAACAATTGCGAACCCATTCCGACACAAGCCGCTCCTGCTTTAAACCATTCCGTCAAGCTCTTTTCATTTGGCTCCACCCCTCCCGTGATCATCAGTTGCAATCCCGGTACTACGGGCATTATGGATGAAACAAAGCCTGGGCCTAAGATGGAGGCCGGAAATAATTTTATGATCTCAGCACCATTATCTTTTGCTGTAACTATTTCGGTTAGTGTTGCGCAGCCCGGAATCCATAGCGTATCATAATCTTGACACACCTTCGCCATCTCCAGTTTCAAAATGGGTGAGATAATAAAGTCAGCTCCTGCATCAATAAATTTCTTTGTAGTTGCTCCATCCATGATGGTGCCAATACCTAACATCAGGTCAGGATATTTTTTTGATGTCTTTAGTAGGTGTCCGAAAACTTCAAAAGAATTTTCCCTGCGGTTGGTAAATTCAAAAATCCGTATTCCTCCTCTGTAGGCAGCTTCTAAAACCTGTTGGGCATCCTCAGGATTATCGTGGGTGAACAGAGGAACGATACCAGCCCCTTTCATTCCTTCAATAATTTGCCCTTTACTAAATTTCATTTAACCTGAATATAAAGTCTTCTTAATAATAAAAGTTGAGGTATTACTTTCTTACTTTTTTGATGATGGCTAAAGCTTCTGTAACGTTTTGCTGAAGCCGACTCCAGTTTTTTGTTTCTATTATTTCTTTCGATATCAATTGAGACCCCATTCCCACACACATAACACCAGCCTTAAACCACGCAGAGAGGTTCGCCTCCGTTGGTTCAACACCCCCTGTTGGCATCAATTGTAATCCAGGTACTACGGGCATGATTGCGGATACAAAGCCTGGGCCTAAAACAGATCCGGGAAAAATTTTGATAACCTTAGCCCCCAAATCTTTGGCCGTAACAATTTCAGTAAGTGTAGCGCAGCCTGGAATCCATAATGTATTTTGTTGATGGCAAATAGGGGCCATCTCAGGTTTTAAAATAGGCGATACAATAAAATGTGCTCCGGCATCGATGTATTTTTTTGTAACTTCTGCATTCATAACCGTACCAATACCCAGCATCAAATCTCGGTATTGCTGTGCATGGTTCAATAATTGAGTAAAGACTTCAAACGCATTTCCTCCCCGGTTGGTAAATTCAAAAACACTTACCCCTCCCTTGTAGGATGCATCCAATACCGCTTTGGCTACTTCTATATCAGCATGATAAAAAACAGGAATCATACCTGATGAGCGCATGGCTTGCTGGATGGCATCGGTTGAAAATGTTTTCATCACTACTATTTTAATCTTTATCGTGAAACACGGCCGGAAGCATCTCCCTCCATTAGTTTCTCTACCTCTTCAATCGTAACTCTATTAAAGTCACCTTTAATGGTGTGCTTTAAGCATGAAGCTGCCACTGCAAAATCCAAGGCTTTCTGATCATTAGTGGGATAGGAGATCAATCCGTAAATCAAACCACCCATGAAAGAGTCACCTCCGCCCACACGGTCTACAATGTGTGTTATCTGATAGGTAGGCGCCTCTACAAATTTTTTTCCATCCCATAATACACCCGACCAAGAATTATGGCTTGCGTTTATCGAGCCTCGCAATGTTATGATCACTTTCTTCGCCTTTGGAAATTTGGCCATCAATTGCTTACCCACGGATTCATAAGCTGCTCCCTCAACATGTCCTGATTTTACATCAACGCCTTCTGGTTTGATACCAAAAACCATTTCAGCATCTTCTTCATTTCCTAAAATGATATCGCAATGACTGACTAATTTCTCCATCACCTCGCCCGCAGTTTTGCCCCACTTCCATAGTTTGTTTCTATAATTTAAATCTGTGGAAATCGTAATCCCTTTTTTCGAAGCAACTTCGCAGGCCTCCTTGCAGGCTTCTGCGGCTCCTTCTGAAACAGCAGGTGTGATGCCTGTCCAGTGAAACCATGTAACACCTTGAAAAACTTTTTCCCAGTCTATAGAACCTTTCTTCAAATTGGCAAAAGAACTGTTTGCCCTGTCATAAATTACTTTGCTTCCACGGCTTACAGCTCCAGCTTCCAGATAATAAATCCCAATTCGCTCCCCACCCCGGACAATTAGGGACGTATCAACATCATGCGTACGTAATGTGGTAATAGCAAAATCCCCAATGTCGTTTTTAGGTAGGCTTGTTACAAAACTTGCCGGGATTCCATAGTTGGCCAATGAAACTGCAACATTAGCTTCGCCACCTCCGAAGGTGACTTCAAATTCGGTGGATTGTGCAAACCTGAAATAATTAGGTGCAGCAAGCCTAAGCATAATCTCACCGAATGTTACAACTTTGTTTTTCATCTTTTAATTGTTATTATTTAGTTCGTGTTGAGTAATCCTATCTAGATCAAACTCCGGCAAAAGCGCTGAACCCACCATCCACCGGCACCACAATTCCAGAAACAAATTTCGCAGCATCAGAACAAAGCCATATTAAGGTTCCGGATAATTCATCAGGCTCTCCAAATCTTCCAAATGGAGTTCCCCTTATAATTGAATTACCTCTGTCCGTTAAACTGCCATCAGGATTCGTCAGTAATGTTCTATTCTGTTCAGTGAGGAAAAAACCGGGTGCAATCGCGTTAACGCGGATTCCCTCACCAAACTTCTTCGCTAGTTCTACGGCCAACCACTGAGTGAAACTACTTACCGATGCCTTCGCGGCTGAGTAACCCACTACTCGTGTAAGCGGCCTGATAGCCGTCATAGAAGAGATATTAATAATAACACCCGCTTTGGAGGCAATCATCACTTCGCCAAATATCTGCGAAGGCAAAACTGTGCCTGTTAAGTTTAAATCAACCACTCTTTGAAATTCATCTATTTTTAAATCGAGAAAAGTCTTGTCGGAAGGAATAGTAGCCCCTGGCATATTTCCTCCTGCTCCATTAACAAGTATATTAATGGTGCCAAATTTTTGGATAACCCTTTTCTTTGCCTCTTGAAGTTGTTGTGAATTAAGAACATCAGCAGAAACTCCCATCGCTTCACCCCCATCTTTAATAATTTCTGTTGCGAGTGATTGGGCAACATCCAATCTTCTGCCCAGCACCACAACCTTTGCTCCCGCCTTTGCCAAAGCCTTGCTCATAGCACTTCCTAATACTCCCGTGCCTCCTGTGACAATAGCCACTTTGCCTTTCAAGCTAAACAGTTCCGAAACCACCACCATGATTAAACTTATTTTAAGATTTTAACTGCCTTATGTAAATTACTACTTTCATAACAGGCTTCAATAAGCCGGATCACATCTCTGGACTCCTCTGGCTTTACCGCTAACTCTTTTCCTTCTCGAATAGCTTCAAAAACATTTTGATAGAAGCCCAGATAATTTCCTGGTATCGTCTCAATATTGCCTTCAACATGTAAATTGCCTACGCTGGTGTTGAGTTTACCCCAGAACTCTTTACTCTCAACAGCCCAACCCTGTGAACCTGGAATCTTTCCATCCTTTAATGCCTGTTCCTGTAAATCTGTTCCATATTTTGTAAAAGAACCCTCAGTTCCATGAAGGATGTACCGTGGTCCTTGCTCTCGAACCAAATAACTTGATTTTACGATTGCATGAAAATCATTATAATACAATCGTGTATCATAAAAATCATCCACCTTTCCGCCAGGGCGTTGGACACCAACTCGCGCATCAACCTCAACCGGCAACCCAAAAAGTAAGAGAGCCTGATCCAGAATATGTGAACCAAGGTTGTATAGAATGCCAGTGCCCTCCGACCTTTCTTCCTTCCAGGTGTTGGGTTCAATATAATTCCTGAAACGGTCGTAATGGGCTTCAAATTCTACCAATCTACCCACTAACATATTATCGATAACCCGCTTTACAGTCAGAAAGTCACCATCCCATCGTCTGCTTTGAAAGACAGTAAGAACTTTCTTTTTTTCTTTCGCCAATGCAATCAGAGAATTGGCCTCTTGGGTTGTCACCGTAAAAGGTTTTTCTACTATCACATGCTTGCCTGCCTCTAAGGCTTGTCTTGTAAAATTATAGTGTGTTTCATTTGGCGTATTAACAACGACTAACTCAATTGATGGATCATTAATCACTTCCTCAACACTTCGTGCAATTCTTACATCGGGCCACCGGTTTTGGGCAGTAAGTGATTTTCGTTGAACAATCGTTGATAGGGTAAATCCCGGATGGGCTTTTATCAGGGGGGCATGAAAAACCAAGCCTGACATTCCATATGATAAAAGAGCGGTAGAAACAGGGTTAGAACTCATGAAATGAATATAGATAAAATTAAAAGCATTCGGTCATTTTACACGATGAAACAATTAAAAGTACATAAATTACGGAACGAAATAAATACATCCTTACACCTTCGGACTATGGCCCATAAAATTGTAAAAATTCACCCCGATGACAACGTCTTAGTTGCCCTAACCGATCTAAAGGCAGGTGAAGAAATTTCTTTCAATAATATCCCTATTATTCTAAAAGAAGATATCCAGGCCAAGCACAAGTTTGTGGAGAAAGTACTCAAACCCGATGATGAAATAAAAATGTATGGAGTTGTTGTGGGCAAAGCTTTGATCCCCATCCAGGCCGGAGCGGCCATCACAACTAACAATGTAAAACATAAGTCGGCTGAATTCGAAGGAAAGAAAAAGAAATTTGAATGGACCTCGCCAGATGTAAGTAAATGGAAGGACAAGACCTTCCTGGGATATTTGAGAAAAGACGGACAAGTCGGCACTGCCAATTATTGGGTGATTATACCAATGGTGTTTTGCGAAAATAGAAATGTAAATGTCATCCGCCATGCTTTTGAAGAGGAACTCGGTTTCGGAAAACCAGATGTTTACAAGACCTACGTACAAGAATTGGTTAAACTTTATAAGGATGGAAATACGGATAGCATTCCTTCATTAAAATTTGAAGAAGCAAAAGGAAATAACCGGTCAAAAATCTTCAAGAATATCGATGGAATAAAGATGCTGGCCCATGAAGGTGGCTGCGGGGGTACGCGCCAGGATGCGGATGCACTTTGCGCTTTGCTCGCAGGTTACATCAATAATCCGAATGTGGCAGGTGCAACCGTCCTTAGTCTGGGATGTCAAAATGCTCAGGTAGACCTTTTAAAAATGAAACTTAATACGCTCAATCCCGAATTCTCAAAACCGCTTATTATCCTCGAACAACAAAAGGAAGGAACTGAACAGGAGCTGTTAACGCAGGCAATACGACAGACCTTTCTCAAATTGATAGAAGTAAATAAGCAAGAACGCAAAGCAGCCCCACTAAGCAAATTGGTGGTAGGATTGGAGTGCGGTGGCTCAGATGGATTCTCAGGTATATCTGCAAATCCAGCCATTGGCCATACTTCTGATCTCATTGCCGCACTTGGCGGAGCTTCAATCCTTTCTGAATTTCCTGAGCTTTGTGGCGTTGAACAAGAACTGCTAAATCGGTGCGTTGATATTCAAACTGCAGATCGATTTGTTCACTTAATGCGTGCGTATGCAAAGGCAGCCGAAGCTGTTGGTTCTGGTTTTGATATGAACCCATCTCCCGGCAATATTAAAGACGGGCTTATTACCGATGCCATGAAATCAGCTGGTGCTGCAAAAAAAGGTGGAACATCTCCCGTTACTGATGTCCTTGACTATACTGAATACATTAAAAGATCCGGACTCACACTTTTATGCACACCAGGCAACGATGTTGAAAGTACAACCGCCATGGCTGGGTCTGGTGCGAACATTATGCTTTTCACTACTGGGCTTGGCACACCTACCGGAAATCCAATAGTTCCGGTGATTAAAGTTTCATCAAATACAAAACTTGCCAAAAGAATGCCTGACATCATCGATGTTGATAGCGGCCCAATTATTTCTGGTGAAAAAACGATTGAACAAGTGGGTGCGGAAATACTCGATTTAATTATTGATGTGGCCAGCGGTCGGGAGAAAACTAAAGCTACACTACTTGACCAAGACGATTTTATTCCCTGGAAGCGTGGCGTTTCACTATAAGTAGCTAATAAATGAAAGAACAGCAACTGGGTTCACATAGCACCTTTCTAACGGAAGATTTTTTACTTACCAATACATTTGCGAAGAATCTTTATCATACCTATGCCAGTAACCAACCTATCATTGATTACCATTGCCATCTGTCTCCAAAGGATATTGCCAACAACAGACAATTCGAAAACCTGGCTGAGATCTGGTTAACAGGCGATCATTATAAATGGCGTGCAATGCGTGCGTTGGGGATAGAAGAAAAGTACATTACAGGAAATGCAACGGATGAAGAAAAATTTACCAAATGGGCTTTTACTGTTCCCTACACGTTACGCAATCCACTTTATCACTGGACACATCTGGAATTGAAACGGCACTTTAATATTGATCAACTTCTTACCCCTGATACAGCGAAAGAGATATATTCAACTTGTTCAGAAAAACTTAAAGACCGATCGTTCCTTACAAGATCACTTCTCGCTAAGATGAAAGTCGAGGTAGTTTGCACAACAGATGATCCCATTGATTCTCTTGAACACCATCAAAAAATAAAAAACGAAAATTATTCGGTCAACATATTGCCAACATTCAGGCCCGACAATGCGTATGCAGTAGAAAATGTGGCGGCATACAATTCCTACCTGGAAAAACTATCTCAAATCTCAACGATTGAAATAGCAAGCTTCTCCACGCTGATCAACGCTTTGGAAAATCGAATTGATTTTTTCCATACGAATGGATGCAGGCTTTCTGATCATGGCCTAGAGCAACTCTATTATCCTGAGCCAAACAATACGCAAAATATCGATCAACTGTTTTTAAAAATCAAGAAACAAGAAAATATAAATACAGTAGAAACCCACTACTTCAAGTATTGCGTCCTCATTGAATTAGGAAGGCTTTATCATAAAAAAGGTTGGACACAACAGTTTCATCTGGGTGCTCTACGGAACACAAATGATCGGATGTTGAAAACGCTTGGACCAGATACAGGATTTGATTCCATTGGAGATTTTTCACAAAGCAGAAACCTCGCGAAGTTCCTAAATGAATTAGACAGCACCAATCAACTCGCTAAAACAATAGTGTATAATTTAAATCCTGCAGACAACGAAGTAATAGCTACAATGATTGGAAACTTCAACGATGGATCAGTGAAAGGAAAAATTCAATTCGGGTCCGCCTGGTGGTATCTGGATCAGAAAGACGGAATGGAAAAACAAATCAACACGCTCTCAAATCTTGGCCTGTTAAGTTGCTTTATTGGTATGCTGACGGATTCCCGAAGCTTCCTCTCCTACCCCAGGCATGAATACTTCAGAAGAATTCTATGTAATTTAATTGGCAAAGATATTGAAAATGGTGAACTGCCGGCCGATGAAAAATGGCTGGGAAAAATAATTTCTGATATATGCTACCACAACGCTAAAGCTTATTTTAATTTTTAGAGCTTCATAAACTATTTCAATTCCCGTATTTTAATACTCCTGAAGGAGACTTCATGTCCATGATCTTGTAACAAGATTGGCCCGCTGTCAGCCATACCGAAACCTTCCCATTGTGCATATTTGCTTCTTGCCACCAATGCATTATATATCGGAGTGCCACGTTTGTACTCAACCACTTTTGCTCCATTCAGCCAATGCTCAATTCTATTATCAGGATACACCACAATTTTTCCTCTGTTCCACTCACCAACTTTAGTGTTGAGGTTATGGAATTTTAAGGGTGGAATTAAATCATAGAGTGAGCCCATGGTGCGATTACCAACTGCGCCAAGTTTGCCATCCGGGTGTTTCTCATCATCAATTATTTGAAATTCAAGTCCTATGGCCGAGCCAGTTGAAAGATATTTTTCATCTACAAAGTACTTAACACCGCTATTTGCGCCTTCCGTGAATTTAAAATCAAACTGAAGTTCGAATGAAGAAAATTTTTCTTCACTAACAATATCACCTCCATTCTTTGACTCAGCTCCATTTGATGATAGTACCGACAACGTTCCATCTTTAATCTCCCAGCCCTTCTCAGGAAAACTTGTGCCAAAGGCAGCCCGCCATCCTTTGGTGGTTTGTCCATCCCACAAGAGACGAAAGCCTTGTTGCTTTTCTAAAGGAGTGAGCGTGTTAGGTAAAAGATTTACGAGCGCCATATCAACAACAGGAGAAGGTTCTACATCTTCGGTTTGTATCCGAATGTTTTTCCACCGGGTCTTTTTTCCTTCATCTTCGGGTTTGTATAAAGAATGCACCTGCAAGGCGATAAATCCACTTGGTGTCAAATCATCCACCAGGTATGCCACCGGCACATTGTTTACCCATGTGCGAATGCTTGAACCGATGCACTCAATTCGATAGGCATTCCATTCACCCCACTTATATGCGCTTTTGGCCGATTGATTCAATTCAACAGGATAAAGCCAGCCTCTCCTTGATTCATCATAGATTCCGCCTGACCAGCCACGCTCTTTACTATTTTCTATTTCCATTTGATAGCCCATCACTTTTCCCTCTGTGCCTTGTACGCTTCTGAATTGAATTCCAGAATTAAGACCATCTTCAATTTTAAAGGTGACCTCTAGTATAAAATCTCCATACGTTTTTTCGGTGATCAAAAAAGAATTAGGCGTATCTTTCAATGAGGTACCTACAATTTCCCCATCGATTACTTCGTATTTAGCCTTACCATTTACTTGTTTCCAGCCGCTTAGATCTTTCCCATTAAAAAGATTTGTCCATTTTTCTTTTGGAGGATTTACCAGGGTAGTAAAAGAAAATAATGCAAAGCAAATACTGATGATTAAAAAATTCTTCATGTCTTGATTGTTTGTCAAATATTACTTTAGAATTCGGCACTTATAATTTCATCTCCCAGCCTTTTTCATATTCACGGCTCCACAATTTTGTTGCTTCATCATCATTTTTAATGTGGCCATTCGAAATATCGCAATAAATGGTGTGACCTGTCCTGTACGCAATATTTCCCAATTGAGGAAGCAAAGTTGATTTATGTCCTTCCAAAATCGGAGCATTGAGTTTTGATTTACCCCGAATGGAATCCACAAAGTTGAGGAGATGAAGGCTATCTAACTTATCACCCATACCCATTGTATTAATGGCATCAGCTTGCTGAATATCTGTCTTTACTTCTTTTATTAATTTGTTGCCCAACTCATATACCTTATAATCATCCCCGCCTGGAAGCAACATAGCACCTTTTTCACCGTAAAATATTACACCTCGCCCGCTTCCATGCTCATCAAAATCATTGCAACTGCGACCTTCCCATGTCATGGCTGTGTTGTTAGGAAACTCAAATGTGATAGTTTGCGTATCTGGAGTTTCCCAATCATCTTTAAAAGCGAAACGGCCACCGGCAGATACAACTTTTGTCGGATATTCTACACCAAGCCCCCAGCGCATAACATCAATTTCATGCGTGCCATTATTAAGTGCTTCACCCGTTCCCCAATTCCAAAACCAATGCCAGTTGTAATGCACGAGATTATCTTTATATGACCTACGAGGCGCTGGTCCTTGCCACAAATCAAAATCTAATGTTACAGGCACAGGCACAATTTTTCCAATGCCAATTCCTTTTCGGGCATTGGCATACCAACCTTTTGCAAAATAGACACGTCCTATCACACCCTCATGCAACGCCTGAATTCCCTCAATTACTTTTGGAAACGACCTCCGTTGACTTCCCATCTGGACCAACTTATTGTACTGTGCAGATGCCGCCACTAACATTTCACCTTCAGCAGGATTATGAGAACATGGTTTTTCTACGTACACATGTTTGCCTGATTTAAGCGCCATTAGAGCTGCCGGTGCGTGCCAATGATCCGGTGCTGCAATGGTCACTGCATCGATGTCATTACTCTCCAACATTTTGCGAATGTCCTTTATGCCTTTTGGCTTTTTGCCAGTCTGCTTTTCTAGCTCTGCAATGGTTTTGGATAAAACATTTTCATCAGGATCACATATGTATCCTACTTCAACGTCCGGCAATTGGGCCAACATCTTGGCTAAATAGAAACCGCGGCTGTTTGTTCCCACCACGCCAAGTATTACTTTTTCGGCAGGCGACCCCTTGAAACTAAAAACTTCGGGTGCCAGGATTATACCAACACCCGCCAAGGCTGATTGGGTTATAAATTTTCTTCTGCTATTCATGAATTTGGTCCTGTTAATGATGAAACTGATGATAATGATAATAAAGGTAATTTATAAAATATAAGCAGTCACTCCATCATTTGTTTATTCGAAAATGCGAGATCAAATTACTCTATGTTTCAATCTTACTGCTCAAAATTATCTTCCTTAGTTCATCCCGATCTTCAAATTTCAAATGAAATGTTGAACCCACAAAAAAAACTTCGATATTTCGGGGTTTAATCTCAACCTGTGCTTAAAATAGATAGCCATACCCACATTCTCCCGAAGAAAATGCCCAACTGGAGCGAGAAGTTCGGCTATGGCGATTTTATTTATCTTCAACATCACAAGAAAGGCCTTGCCAAAATGATGCGCGGCAACCAGTTCTTCCGTGAAATCAAAGAAAACTGCTGGAATGCTGAACTAAGAATAAAGGAATACGCTCAGTTCAAGACACAAGTACAAGTTGTGTGCACAATCCCTGTCATGTTTTCGTATTGGGCCAAGCCGCTGGACTGCCTGGCGTTATCACAATTTCTCAACGATCATATTGCTGGCATTGTTGAAAAATATCCAAAACAGTATATCGGATTAGGCACAGTTCCTATGCAAGACACCGAATTGGCTGTAAAAGAATTGGCACGTTGCAAAAAAATCGGACTAAAAGGAGTACAAATTGGATCTAACGTTAATGAGGAGAACTTAAATGAGGATCGCTTCTCTCCTATTTTTGAAGCGAGTGAAAAGCTAGGACTCGCGATTTTAGTTCATCCCTGGAATATGATGGGAGAAAAAGTAATGCAGCGTTATTGGCTTCCATGGCTTGTTGGGATGCCGGCTGAAACCACCAGGGCGGTCTGCTCCATGATCTTTGGTGGGATTTTTGAAAGGTTCCCAAAGCTGAGAGTCAACTTTGCACATGCCGGAGGATCATTTTTATTTACTCTCGGCAGAATTGAACATGGTTTTGAATGCCGCCCCGATTTAGTGGCAATTGATAATAACATAAATCCTCGCAATTACCTGGGCAAGTTCTGGGTTGATAGTATTACTCATGATCCGCTTGTTTTGGAGTACGTAATCAAACTGCAGGGATCAAAACGGATTACCCTTGGCTCTGATTATCCTTTTCCGTTAGGTGATATGAGCATTGGAAAATTTATTGATGAAATGGATTTGACTAAAAAAATTAAAGAAGACATTTTCGCTAACTCAACGCTCGAGTGGCTCGGAATGTCGAAAAAAGAATTGATTTGAATAAAGGAATTCTAATGAAGAACCTGGTTTGCGTTGTACTTATTGTTTTTCCGTTTGTCGCGTTAAGCCAGCAAGAAGAACGCGAAAAAATTCAACAAATTGAACTTGACCGCAACGCTCAAAAGCAACGAGAAATAAGACTTCAATTGGATTCCGCCATACTATTGATGGAAAACGAGGAATATATAGCCGCTGATGTGAAGCTCAACTATGTACTTAAGAATATAAAAAGTGTTCCTTCCGATCTGGCCTATTATTTTGGTGAAAATTCTTACCACCTAGGTAAATACAAACAAAGCATCGATTGGCTAAATAAGTATATACAATTGAAAGGAACGGTCGGCCAACATTCACAAGAAGCCGTAAAATGGTTAAAAATGTCAGAAGCTGAACGGCTTAAAGAAAAGCAAAGTTTAACCATGCAAACCCAAGAAGTTCTTTCCAGAGATTACTATATCGACTGTGGGCCAACCGGCAAGGTAATATGCCCAGTCTGCAATGGATCCACCGTTATTATCAAAAAAACCTATTTAGGCGAGTCTTACAAGACTTGTGGTTACTGTCGAAAGGAGGGCTTTTTATTCTGTGACGATTTTAATAAACTCCTTCGCGGAGAGCTTAAATCTGAAACCCCTTAGCATCCATCTCTTGTATCATTTCATTATCTTTGCGATACGTTTTCTAGTGTGAAAACAAGTAACCTGACCTCTGTTTGACAAGGAATCGCGATAGAGTATCCTGGTTCCATGCACATCAGGGGAGTAGACACCATTTAATGTGACACACATGACACTATACAATAAGATTGAAGGGCGACTGCTCAAGGAGAAAATGCGATCATTGCCGGAGAAGAGACTCACGATATCGTTCTACAAATATCACCATATTCTCAACCCACAAGAGTTTAGAAATGAGTTATATCTGGGGCTGGATCGCCTTAAGGTCCTGGGGAGGATCTACGTGGCACCGGAAGGTGTCAACGCTCAAATCAGTGTGAAGGAAGAGAGTATTGAAAGTTTCCGAAATTATCTATATAGTATTTCTTTTCTTCATCAAATCCGTTTAAACATTGCTATTGAAGATAACGGAAAATCTTTCTTCAAGTTGAAAATTCTGGTCCGCAAAAAAATCGTTGCTGATGGATTAGATGATAATTCGTTTGACGTAACGAATTCAGGGGTTCATATAAATGCAAAAGAGTTTAACGCACTTGCCGATGATCCGAACACCATAATAGTCGACATGCGTAATCATTATGAAAGCGAAGTGGGTCATTTCAAAAACGCTATTTGTCCGGATGTCGATACCTTTCGACAAGAGTTACAAGTGGCGGAAGATTTAATGAAAAATCAGAAAGATAAAAATCTGGTAATGTACTGCACAGGAGGTATCCGTTGCGAAAAAGCAAGCGCCTGGATGAAACATCAAGGCTTTAAGAATGTATTTCAACTTAATGGAGGAATTATTGAATATGCCCGCCAGGTAAAAGGGCAAAGCTTAGAAAATAAATTTATTGGTAAAAATTTCGTCTTTGACGAACGGTTAGGCGAGCGTATATCAGACGACATTATTGCTGTTTGTCATCAATGCGGTAATCCATGTGACGATCACACCAATTGTAAAAACGATGGATGTCATCTCCTCTTTATTCAATGCAAAGAGTGTGCAGTAAAATTCAATAACTGCTGCTCTGAAAAGTGCCAAGAGATCATCGCTTTGCCTGCAGAGAAACAAAAGGAAATCAGGAAAGGAATTAATAAAGGAAGACAGGTTTTTAAAAAAGGAAGGGTAGAGAAAATCCACAAGCTATAATCGATACTGGCTTCTTGATTCTGGATATCGTCCCCTAGAATCCAGCATCCAGAATCTAGCATCCAATATCATGACCATACGCATTGGAATTATCAATGTAAGTGACAGAGCCAGCAAGGGAATCTATGAAGACATTCCCGGCAAATCAATTATCGCCACATTAAACGAATACATTAAAGGAGTTTGGGAAAAAGAGTACGCAGTTATTCCAGACGAGCAAAATCTGATTGAACAAGCCCTGATTCAAATGGCAGATGAAAAAAAATGTTGCCTAATAATTACATCAGGAGGCACGGGGCCTTCTAAACGTGACGTAACGCCAGAGGCCACCGAATCCGTTTGCAACAAGATTTTGCCCGGATTTGGAGAGTTGATGAGGACAACAAGTCTTGCTTACGTTGCCACTGCCATACTTTCAAGACAAACGGCAGGCATTAGAAATCAAACTTTAATCGTAAATTTGCCCGGTAAACCAAAAGCCATCAGGCAATGCCTGGATGCGGTTTTCCCGGCCATTCCCTATTGTATCGACCTGTTGGAAGGGCCTTTTATAGAGTGTAATGAAGATGTGATAAAGGTTTTTAGACCTGTCACATAGCTTAAATTGAATATAACGAAGTAAAAAATGGCAAGAATTAAATATTACTACGACACTGAAACGTGCAAGTATGAACGGGTGCGAACAACCTCGAGTGATATTGTCCTTAATTCATTAGGAATAATATCCCTTACGCTTGCAATGGCAGTTGGCTTACTGATGCTGTACAGCAGTTACTTTGAATCGCCTAAGGAACTCATTCTGAAAAATGAAGTTAAGGAACTGGAATTCTATTATGAAAACCTCGAGAAGGAGATTAAAAGAATGGATCATATTCTGGCTGACATGGAACACCGTGATGATAATATTTACCGGGCAGTGCTTGGTGCGGAACCCATTGAAAAATCAATACGGGAAGGCGGTATTGGTGGGGCTGATCGGTATGAGGATATAAAAAATAAAGACATCATTCATGAAGATTTTATTGTTAGGTTGCACGAAGGAGTTGATAAACTAAGAAGGAAAGTTTACATCGAATCAAAATCACAGGACGATGTTGTTCAGCTTGCTGAAAAGAAAGAAAAATTATTTGCAGCTATACCAGCCATTCAGCCAATATCAAATAAGGAGTTAATTGCCCTCGCCTCCGGATTTGGATTGCGCATTCACCCTGTTTATAAAGTTAAAAAGATGCACACGGGTATCGACTTTGCTGCCTCTATTGGTACTCCAATTTATGCAACTGCGGATGGCGTTGTGGACAAAGTAAACGTGAGTTTCAGCGGTTATGGCAAAATGGTGGAGATTGATCATGGCTTTGGATACCGAACACGGTATGCACACATGCATGGTTTCACAGTTCGCAACGGCCAACGGATTAAACGAGGCGAACTTATTGGTTATGTAGGCAATACAGGGCTATCCACAGCACCACATTTGCACTACGAAGTTTTTATAAATGGAACGCAAAGAAATCCTGTTTACTATTTCTTCAATGATTTAAATGCAGCGGACTACGAAAAAGTTCTTGAGTTGGCATCAATCGAAAATCAATCTCTTGGGATGTAAAATTTAAGAGTACTCTGTGTGTCGTCATTCGTCACCTTATTTAACCAATTATTTTCCAGTAAACCCAAAGAATGTCTTTGGGTTTTTTATTGACGCTAAATCATCTTTGAGATTGACACAAGCATTCATAACTTAGCATCGAGTTTTAAAATGAAAAAATTTGCCCTTCTAATTGCGTTTGCCGTAACCACATCAACGTTGGTAGGCCAAGGCTGCAGCGATGCAGGCTTTTGCACGATGGGTGCCATGAAACCCGATCAGCCTTTCAGTAAAAAGGTGGCTCTGAAACTGCGCGCGATAGATTTAAATTTCTATCGTGGCACAACAACCCTCACTCCTGTCATTTATGTGGCTACGGCAGATTTGAGTTTCAGTTTAAACTCTAAAAACTCCATGCAAATAAAATTGCCTTACCAGGCCATTACTGGTCAACTTGCCAATACAGATGGCCTAGGAGATATTTCGCTGTGCTATACACGCAACATATATACATCTGATCGGTTTGACCTTAATCTTTCCTTTGGAAGTAAGTTACCTTCAAATAAATCAGACAAATCATCCGATGAGGGCTTTCCACTTCCCATGTATTACCAAACCAGTTTAGGTACGTATGATCTTATTTCCGGATTATCACTAATCAACCGCAAGTGGTTATTAGCAACAGGAATTCAAGTGCCGCTAAATCAAAACAACAATCGGTTTTTATGGGGTGCCTGGAAAGACAGTGATGAAGACCTCGCTTATATTGAGAAATATGCAAGAGCTAATGAACTTAAACGCGGAATTGATGTGATGTTGCGTATCGAACGCAACTTCCGCTTTTCGAGATTAAATTTTACGATGGGTTTGTTACCTATATATCGGATTACGAACGATGAAATTTCTTTGAAAAATCCCTTGACCGATGAATTTGAAAGAGTTAAACCAGATGGTGCCAGAGGTCTTGCCTTGTCAGGCATTTTTACAACGGGTTACAGTTTTAATGCACAATCGGGGGTAAAACTTTTGCTGGGCCGCAAATTTATTCAACGGTCAGAAAATCCGGATGGACTTTCCCGTCATTTTGTTTCTTCCTTCACCTACTACTATCGCTTTAAAGGATGATGAAGATTCTTTGCTGTCTGATTCTCATACTTTCATTTTTTTCTTCAACGGCACAAGTTGTTAATCCTCTATTCTTAAAAATCGATTCGCTCATCAGTACTAGCGATTTTGATAATGCATTACAAATCATCGAATCAAAATTGCCATCAGCTAAAAATCCAGATGAAATCATTTGGCTAAAAACAAAAAAAGCAGAGGCACTTATATCCCAAGGCAAATTATCGGAAGCGGAGATTTTACTAAATGCCATCAGCCCACTTGATAAGAGTGTGGAACGGCAAGGGATGGTTTTAACCAATATTGGCTACCTGTATTTGAATAAAGGGAGAGGTGACCTTGCCTTGCAGAATCTGGAAGAGGCTTTAAATAAGTTTCAACAATCAAACAGCAGAGATACTAAAGAAGGTGCGAGGTGTCTCTCAACACTTGGGTTAGTGTATAGCAGTACCGGCAAATACAAACAGGCCGAGAGCAATCAAAATATTGCGCTTCAAATACGACTGCGCATTTTTGGTGATCAATCCGAAGAAGTTGCAGCTTCATACAATGACTTAGGCTTGGTCTACAGTCAAACAGATCCTGACAAGGCTTTAGAGTATTATGAAATGGCTCTTCCTATTTATCAAAAACTACATGGGCAAGATCATTTTAAGATTGCAATTGCCAGCACCAACATTGGGCTGATGTATACCAGTTTGGAATTGTATGGTGACGCCATCAATAACTTTGAAACTGCCCTTTCTATTTGGAGAAAAATATATCCAAATGGTCACCCGAATGAAGCCATTACACTACTCAACCTTGGTCGCACGTATGGGCAAATGAGAAACCAAACGGCCAGCCTTGAGTATTCTGAAAAAGCTCTGGCTATTTATAAAAAATACTTTGGTGCCAAACATTCAGACATTTCACAAACTCTTAATCAAATCGGGAACTTGCTGTTCGTTCAAAATAAGTATGACCTTGCTCTTCAAAATTTTCAGCAGGCGATTGTTGCAAATTCTCCTCATTTTGAAAGTCTGGACATATCTAAGAATCCTTCTGTAACAGACTATTACAATGCTAAAGTCCTTCTATACTCCTTGCGATACAAAGCACAGGCTCTGGAAGAAAAACATTATAGGGAGACATTGAAATTTGATGACCTCAAGCTTGCGCTTGCCTGCCTTTTTTCTTGTGATTCACTGATTGATGATATCCGCCATCATAGCACGGATGAAAGTGACAAACTTGCATTGGGCGAATTATCCAATGAAGTATATGAGGATGGTGTACGTGTTTCACAAGCTATGAGCGAAATGGTTTTGAAACCCAGGATGTATAAAGAAATAGCATTTTATTTTGCAGAGAAAAGCAAGTCTGCTGTGTTACAAGAGTCTATTGCCGATTCAGACGCTAAATCTTTTTCGGGTATACCCGCCAATATGCTGGACGAAGAGAAAAATTTGAAATCTCAAATTGCAATGTTAACACAGAAACTTGCGCAAAAGCCTGCTGCTGATGAAGAACAAAAACTAAGAGGCACTCTTTTCAATTTAGACCGGGAATACAATTCGTTCATTAAGAAACTTGAACAAGATTATCCCAACTATTTCAACCTAAAGTTTAATCAAAGCTCCCCTACTGTCACCGACTTACAAAAGCAATTAGATGCAAAGAGTGCTTTGTTAAGTTATTTCATTGCAAGTAAACGCCTTTATATTTTCATCATTACCCAGAAAAAATTTGAAATAAAGAATCTCACATTGCCAGAAGATTTCGATCGGAATACCAAAGGGCTAAACAACAGTTTGTTTTACAATGATCTTAGCATTTACAGACAATCGGCAATCCCACTATCCCGACTATTGATTCCTCGCTTACCTGCAGCTATTAAAGAACTTGTTATCATTCCAACAGGCCGGCTTGGAACACTTCCATTTGAAACGTTGCTCAGTCACAAAATAAAATCCGAAGATTTTAAATCGATACCGTTTCTCGTCAAACGATTTGCTATTAGTTACGAATTTTCAGCTGGGCTCTTAGCCCAGAAATCACAATCAAAAAACAACAATGAATCACCCTCCATATTTCTATGTGCGCCAATAAAGTTTCCTGAAAAAGATGATTTGAATGAATTACCAGGAACAGAATCAGAAGTAAGTACCATTGCAGGTTTATTTGCCAGTAATTCCTCAGTAGCGAAGTTTGAAGATGCTAATGAAACACTAATTAAATCAGGAATATTATCTAATTACAATTACCTGCACTTTGCTACACATGGTATTGTGGATGAAGTCGATCCGGAACTGTCCAGAATTTTTTTAAATAACAGCAAAGTAGAAGATGGCAACCTCTTTGCAGGTGAAATTTACAACCTTAACCTCAATGCCTCTCTCGCTGTTCTTTCCGCTTGCCAGACAGGCTTGGGAAAGTTTTCAAAAGGTGAAGGCGTGATTGGCCTTTCAAGGGCGTTAGTATATGCCGGGGCTAAAAATATTATTGTTTCATTCTGGAGTGTAGCAGATGAGTCTACTTCACAACTCATGACTGATTTTTATACCATTCTTCTAAAAAATAAAAATCAAGGGTTCCGGGCAACGCTTCAGCAAGCCAAAGCAAAGATGATTAGTGATGGTAAATATGCAGCTCCTTATTATTGGGCTCCATTCGTCTTGATCGGACAATAATAAGTGTCACATTCTTAGGAACCCACTATTCATTTACTGAATGATAAATCGGTGGAACTACAATCCAATTATTATCACTATTGGGCCGCGTCCAAAGAGGAAATTGCACATAATATTGATCAATTGGCCAAGACCTTGTTTGAAACAAGACGAGTCTCGCATTTTATGCAAACGAGTGAATGTTATACTTTGAGCCTTTTTTACAAAACATTCCATTAAAATGAGAAATGCATGGTTATTTTTTAACCTACTTTACTAACTTTAAGCCAATTATTACAACTATAAGCTCAAATAATACCCTAAAAAATAAAATCGCTATGAAAAATATAACCCCCGTATACCTTCTTATTCTAGTGTTGACCACGTTTACTTCAAACCAGTTGATGGCCCAGGATAATTACAAGCATCCTCATCTTAATGCATCAGGAAATGTGCTAGACTCCGCTGGCACTAAATTGGGATGGATCAAGGATGGAGTTGTCTATAATGCAAAGGGTGAAAAGGTGGCATCCATCGAAAAGCAAGAACTCCTTGACTCAAAAGGTCACAAACTGGGTAAGATTGGAAAAGATGGTACACTCTACGATCCTAACGGTGCCGTACTTTTTACAATTGAGCCAGATAGCAAAGGCGAAAAATGTAAAATATTCGATCCACAAGGAAAAGTGATTGCCACCGTTCATGAAAGCTATAAGAATCAGGCTTGCGCAATTCATTGCCTTTACAAAAAGATGCCAGCACATTAAAGACTTAAGTAACTAAAACAACTTTCAAGAAAATGACAGGAGGCTGTCTCAAAAGGCACCGTCATTGCGAACGGAGTGATGCAATCCCCAAATATTGAAACCAAAATGGGGATTGCTTCGGTCGTACCTCCCTCGCAATGACGCTTATATTTACTTTTGAGACAGCCTCTTTTTGTTTTCCAGGCTTCTACGTGCGTTCATAAATAAAATATGACAATAATCAGGTTATCGTGAAACAGTGGAATCATTTATATTTTGATAAAAGATTTGAGTGATCCCTAATAAAAATTAAATGAAGCCTAATTAGGCACTAGTCTGAGCTAAACAGAGCCAAATCTTTAAATTTTGCACTTTTTACTAGAATTCTATAAGAACTAAAAGCAAATATTCCCGTATATTTACATTGTAAATTGAAAACCTCACGCACCATATTATCAAGCTTGCTCGCACTATTTGTGCTGACTTCCTCAATTAGTCATTCAATAAGCATTCATTTTTGCGGAGGTGAGATACAAAGCATGGCTATTTTTGGCCAAGCCCAGCAGTGTCAAGAGCACGATAATGCTTGCGACCACCAGGGAAGCGCAAATCACACATCCATTAACCATAAAGGATGCTGCGAAGATGCCTCTTTCAAAATTGATTCAGATAAATACACCTATAAGCTAACGAATAAAATAACCGTTGACGGCTCTCAATTCACTTTTCTTCCAATTGCAAATTTAGTTCGAGAGGTCAATCCGTTCGTAAGCTTAAACCGCGCTCACTTCTCACATTACAAGCCACCATTAATCGAACGAAATATTACCATACTCGTTCAGACATTCCTTATTTGATTTCTCTTCAGGAGCAGTAAGTCGTTTTCTTATTGATAAGAATACGCTTATGCGTTTTAGTCTTAGGCATTCAGCGTAGATTATCTGCTCCTCGTGCCAATCCTTTTTTTCAAGGAAACTCACTTTACTTATTTCTATTATTATGATTGAAAAACTCATTTCATACTCTATACACAACCGCTTTATCATCTTGCTGATTGCTGCCGTGTTGTTTGGATGGGGCCTCTATTCTGTTCAGGTGAATAAGATTGACGCCATACCTGATCTTTCGGAGAACCAGGTGATCGTGTTCACCGAATGGATGGGCCGAAGTCCGCAAATCATGGAAGACCAGGTAACCTATCCATTGGTTACAAATCTTCAGGCATTACCAAGAATAAAATATGTTCGAGGTACCTCTATGTTCGGGATGAGCTTTGTGTATGTAATCTTCGAAGATGACGTGGATGTTTATTGGGCACGGCAGCGCGTTCTTGAGCGATTAAACTACGCTTCACGCTTACTCCCGGAAAGTGTTGTACCTACCATCGGGCCTGATGGAACCGGTGTTGGCCACATTCTGTGGTACACACTGGAAGCCCCCGGTATGGATCTTGGAGAGCAACGTGCTATCCAGGATTGGTATGTGAAGTTCGGCTTACAAAATGTTCAGGGCGTGGCCGAAGTTGCTTCCTTCGGAGGTTTTGAAAAGCAATACCAGGTCACGGTCAATCCTAATAAACTAACCTACTACAGCCTTTCGATCCCTCAGGTAATTCAGGCTATTCGCTCGAATAACAATGAAGCGGGGGGAAGAAAGTTTGAATTGAACGACATCGGTTATGTGATCAAAACAACTGGCTACATCAAAAGTGTGGAAGCAATAGAGAAGATTCCATTGAAGACTGTTAACTCAATACCCGTAACCATCAAAGATGTGGCAACGGTGCAAATGACAGGACAATTAAGACTTGGGATATTTGATGTTAGCGGAGAGGGCGAAGCCGTGGGAGGCATCGTAGTGATGCGCTACGGAGATAATGCAGATGAAGTAATCCGGAAAGTGAAAAAGAAAATGGAGGAAGTAGCGAAAGGATTTCCAGAGGGAATGAAGTTCAATCTTGCCTATGACCGGAGTGAGTTAATCGAAGAATCTGTGTCATCGATAAAAAAGACACTCATAGAAGAAATGATTGTTGTTTCACTGGTTGTTATTGTTTTTCTGTTTCACTGGCGAAGTGCGTTAAGCATTATCATACAGATACCTATCACGCTGGCTACGGCCTTTATTCTGCTAAATATGTTTAATATTTCTTCTAACATCATGTCACTAACAGGTATAGCGCTGGCCATCGGTGTGATTGTGGATAACGGTATCATCATGTCAGAAAATGCTTATAAGCATCTTTCTCAACGCTATGCAGAAGAAATGGCTAAAAAATCCGGTAACTCTTAAAACTTATTCTTATGAAATTTCTGAAAATATTCTCCCGCAAAAAAGAAGAGCCCTGGATTACAGAAGAAGAGCGACTCCGGATTATTGAAAAATCCAGTAAGCAAGTATCAAGAGGTGTTTTTTATTCAACCATTATTATCATCACCTCTTTTCTTCCGGTATTCATGTTAACAGGGCAGGAGGGTAAGCTATTCAGCCCGTTGGCTTATACCAAAACATTCATCCTGTTAGTAGACGCACTTCTTGTTGTGACGCTCGCTCCAGTACTGATCTCCTTTTTCATGAAAGGAAAATTCAAAGATGAAAATTCGAATCCGATAAACCGGATTCTAGAACGTGTTTATGAGCCGGTTATCCGCTGGTGCATGAAGTGGCGCAAGACTACGATCGGAATTAATATAGCAGCATTAGCTGTCACCGTCCCGTTAATCATAAGTCTTGGATCTGAATTCATGCCACCATTGGATGAACAATCGATTTTGTTTATGCCCATTACGCTTCCTGATATTTCCAATGCCGAGGTAAAACGAATTCTGCAGGTGCAGGACAAGATCATACACTCAGTACCTGAAGTAGACAAAGTACTGGGTAAAGCAGGACGAGCCAGTACGGCAACTGACAATTCACCCATCAGCATGATCGAAACGATCATCATGCTGAAACCAAAAAGTGAATGGAGACCAGGGATTACCAAGAAAGATATTGTGAATGAACTAGATGCCAAACTGCAAATACCCGGTGTGGTTAACGGCTGGACACAACCTATCATCAATAGAATTAACATGCTTGCCACAGGGATACGCACCGATGTGGGCGTGAAAGTTTACGGCCAAAATCTCGACAGCATATATGTTATAGAAGAGAGAGTAAAGACCGCACTTGAAAGTGTTCCCGGTGTGAAGGATTTATACGCTGAGCCAATAACAGGGGGAAAATATTTAGTGGTCGACATTAAGCGCGATGAGATCGGACGATACGGATTAACTGTGGATGATGTTAATATGATGGTTGAATCGGCTATAGGAGGAACGCCCATAAGCAAGACAATTGAAGGGCGTCAGCGGTTTTCAATAAATGTACGTTTGTCACAAGACTACCGGAATAGTTTAGATCAACTTAAACGTATTCCAATCTTAACTCCCGCTTTGGGTACTGTACCGCTTTCAGCAGTAGCTGATATGCGATTCGAAGATGGTCCACCCATGATCAACTCTGAAAATGCGATGCTGCGCGGGGCTGTACTTTTTAATGTTCGTGATCGTGATTTGGGAAGCACAGTGCAAGAGGCAATTGAAAAACTTAACAAGGAGCTTACCGGACTGCCAAATGGGTACTATATAGAATGGAGTGGTCAATATGAAAATCTCATCCGTAGTAAAAGAACGCTTACGTTGATTGCGCCAATAGTTTTAATCATCATTTTCCTCTCACTATACTTTGCATTCCATTCCATCCGTGAGGCGTTCTTTAGTTTGATAACAGTACCCTTTGCGCTTATAGGAGGTGCCTACATGATTTACTTCTATGGTGTTCACCTATCGGTAGCCGTAGCGGTTGGATTCATTGCCTTGTTTGGTATTGCTGTGGAGACAGGTGTGGTGATGGTGATCTATCTCAACGATGCCATGCGGCAACTAGTAGAATTAAGAGGAAACTCGAGCGAGACCATTTCAATGAATGAATTGAAGGAGTATGTAATTGCCGGAGCAGCCAAACGGCTAAGACCAAAACTGATGACTGTATCCGTTGCGCTTTTTGGTCTGGTGCCAGTACTGTGGGCTACCGGTGTAGGCAGTGATGTTATGCAACCCATTGTGATGCCTATGATTGGAGGTGTGTTAACATCATCCACACACATCCTCCTTGTAACTCCCTTGATCTTCCTGATGACCAAAGAATATGAGCTTAAAAAACTTGGCAAACTCGAAATCCATGAAACCAAACATTAGAATAATTTTCATTGTCGGCTGTTTATTGTCGGCTCTGAATGCGGAGGCACAACAACCTGTTAAGTTGGACAGCATCCTGCAAGTGATCAATGAGAGCAACCCAACGCTTAAGGACTATCGCTATCGGGCTGAGGCAATGATCAACTTTGCAGCTGGGGCTAAAAGCCTAATGGCTCCCGAAGTTGGTGGGGGCGCCTGGATGCTCCCGTATCCCGGAACGAAAGTGATGGATGAAAGAGACAAAGGCCAGATCATGCTTTCGGTGCAACAAAAGTTTACCAATCCGGCCAAGTTGCGTGCTAACCAGTCCTACCTCAATTCAAAAGCTGATATTGAAAAAGCAGGGGAGACTTACACTTACAATGAATTGAGAGCGTTAGCAAAAACTGCATTTTATCAATGGCTGGTTTTAGAAAAGAAGAAAAAAGTTCTTCAGGAAAACGAAGAGATCATCCGATTGGTGTTGAAGATAAGTCAGGTGCGTTATCCTTATAACCAATCCAAGCTTGGAAATATATATAAGGCAGAAGGAAGACTATTGGAAGTTCAGAATATGATTTTAATGAATGACAATGAAATTATCCAAAAGAATATCCTGCTAAACCAATTGATGAATCTTCCGAAAGAACTTCGGTTCTCTATAGACACAACGGTTCAATATCATGAGTTCGTTCCTGAACTTGTAGACACTGCAACACTGGGTCAAGACCGTAGTGATGTTAGAAGGATAGACAAAAGCATTCAATCCATGCGCTTCAATCAGGCCTTGGAAAAATTTCAATCCAAACCTGATTTTACACTTGGTTACAACCATATGATTCCTCGAGGAACAGGTATGCCAAGTCAGTTTATGCTGCTGGGCATGGTTACTATTCCCCTTGCACCCTGGTCTTCCAAAATGTACAAGTCGAATGTAAAGGGCATGGGAAGCCAGATTGAATCAATGAAACGAGAGCGCGAGTCAATATTAAATGAAGTTCAAGGGATGACCGCTGGCATGGTGAATGAGATTACTACGTTGAATCAGCAAGTCAGCAACTATGAAAAGAGAATCATTCCGGTACTCCGGAAAAATTATGAAACACTGATGCTTGCATACGAAGAGAACCGGGAAGAATTGCCCATCGTGATTGATGCTTATGAAACGTTGATCATGGCACAGACACAATATCTGGATACGCTGAGGAGATACTATGAAATGATTGTGAACTATGAAAAGCTATTGGAGAAATAAGATGATAACTATCGCAAAGACAAATGTGGCGGCAATACTGATTCTATTGGCTTTTCTTTTTTCGACTTGCACAACTGGCAAAAAAGAAAATCACAGCGCACATGAAGTTGTTGAATACACATGTTCGATGCACCCGCAAGTTGTTCAGAACAAACCAGGAACATGCCCGATTTGCGGAATGGAATTGGTCAAAAAATCAAATGGCGGAAACGAGATGGTAATTACACAAGACCTGAAAGACCTGATCAAACCGACCAATACTTCGGTAGTAGCTAAGATTCAAACTACTCATGCAGAGCGGAAGACTTTGGTGGTTAACGCTAGGGCCTCCGGAGTAATTAATTACGATACTCGGAAAACATACTCGATTCCTGTTCGCTTTGGCGGGCGAATTGAAAAACTGTATTTAAAATATAATTACCAGCCTGTAAAAAAAGGACAGGTAATTATGGAGGTATATAGCCCGGAACTTCTGACTGCCCAACGTGAGTTGCTTTATGTTGTCCAAGAGCAAACAGAAGGTAAACAACTGCTTGAGTCAGCCAAACAAAAACTTCTTTTACTTGGACTTACTACAGAGCAAATTGAAAAAGTTATTGCAACGGGAAAAGAGACATTCGCATTTCCTGTACTTAGCTCTTACTCGGGGTACATTGTCGAATCAACAACTGCCACCGCTGAATTTTCGCCATTGAGTCTGCCACAAACGGGTATGGGGAGCGGTGGAATGAACAAAAAGTCAAGCGGTGGAATGCAAACGCCAGCTTCGATGAGTGCATCTTCATCGACACCATCTCTTGGTCAGCAGATTTCCATACGGGAAGGAATGTATGTTAATACAGGGCAAAGTTTATTTAAGGTTGTGGATGACACACGGCTTTGGGCAGAACTCTATTTCCCTGCCGGTGAGGGGAAACAGATTCGAAAGGGCGACTCAATAGAGTTACGCATGGAGGGATCGGAAGAAACCATTTCTTCGCGAGTTGATTTTATCCAACCGTTTTTCAGCGAGGGTAAACAGTTTCTCCAAGTACGGTCTTATTTGAATGACTATAAGAATACTCTTCGTGTTGGACAACTGGTAACTGCGCAGGTAAGTCAAACCCGCACTCAAGCATTATGGATACCGAAGGTGAGTGTTCTTGATTTGGGCGTTCAGCAAATCGTTTTTATAAAAGACAAGGGAGCGTTTACACCCTTTAAAGTAAAAACAGGTTTAGAGTCAGACGGCTGGATTGAGATCATAGCAGGCTTGGATGAATCATCAGAGATTGCTGCCAATGCTCAATACTTAGTGGATAGCGAAAGCTTTATAAAAGTTGTGAACCCTTAAGTGCCATGAATAAAGTAATTAAATACATCGTCATCATTCTCATTATCGGCTTAGCTGCTTGTGATACTAAAAATGATTCAAGTCAATCAGCGGAAACCAAGAAGATTTATACCTGTCCGATGCATCCCCAGATCATTCAGGATAAACCTGGAACCTGCCCGATATGCGGCATGGATCTCGTACCAGTAGCCGCAGGGGGAGATAAGACTGAAGTTACATTGAGTGAAAGCCAGATAGAGTTGGCCAACATAACTGTACAACGGGTGAGTCTTCAAGATATTGGTAGTAGCATTCTGCTAAATGGAAAGCTAAGACCAGACGAAACACAAACTGAAATGGTAAGTACACGCGTTCCCGGTCGTTTGGATAAACTCTTTATTAAAGAGACCGGTGTGTCCATTAATAAAGGTCAGGTTCTTTACGAAATCTACAGCGAAGAACTTCTTACCTATCAGCAGGAGTTTTTGCTGGCGATTGACCAGGTAAAGTCAATTGAAAACATACGCTATCAGTCGTACTTGCAGGCAGCCAAAAAGAAGTTGTGGCTATATGGGATGACCGAGGCTCAGATTAACGAGTTGTCAAACTCTAAAGTCAGTAATCCGCGAATTCAATTTGTTGCTCCCGCTTCTGGTGTCGTTACCGAAATAATGGTTGCGGAGGGGCAGTATGTTATCGGAGGCACAGCTATTTACCGTTTGGAAAAATTGAGCAAACTATGGGTAGAAGCGGAGTTATATCCTAACGAAGCTTCCCTGATAAAATTGGGAGCACCTGTGACCGTGTTGGTAAACGGGTTTGAAAATCAATCGCTTGAGAGCACTGTAAATTTCCTTTCGCCAGAATATCGCCAGGGCAGTCAAATCTTTGTTTTGAGAGCATCCATCTCCAACCCCGAATATCAATTTGTACCGGGCATGCAGGCAGAGATAGTTTTCGAACATTCTAAAAAGAAAGCACTTACGCTGCCTGCTGATGCCGTGATCCGCGAGCAAAATGGTAATCACGTTTATAAAAAAACCGGAAATGGAAAGTTCAAAGCCTGGATGGTGTCAACAGGTATGGAGAATTTCAACAAAGTAGAAATTACTGACGGTCTTGAAGAAGGAGACTCAGTTGTGGTTACGGGTGCCTACTTGCTTTATAGTGAAATAGTTTTGAAAAAAGGGGCTAACCCCATGGCTGGTCATAATCATGGAGCGATGGCAAGCCCGGCAACAGCTTCATCGCAGAATAAAACTAATGTTGAAGAAGAACCAACTACGGTTGATCCGAAATTCTCACAACAACTTAAATCGGTTCTGGCGGCCTACCTGAAAGTAAAAGATGCTTTAGTGGCATCGGATGCTAAGAGTGCGTCAACACAAATCAAAGATGTTGCTGCTGCACTCAAGGGTGTTGATATGTCCCTTCTGAAAGGAGACGCTCACATGAAGTGGATGGAACAACTGAAGAGCATGGAGGAATCAGTGAAATTGATTCAGGTCTCAAGTGATATTGACATACAACGCGCTTCATTTTCCCAACTAACGAGTGCGCTTTACGCTTCTATTAAAACCTTTGGCGTAAAAGGCCTTCATGCATACTACCAATATTGTCCCATGGCATTCGATAGTAAAGGGGCATATTGGATTAGTCGCGAAGAACAAATAAGTAATCCGTATTTCGGTGAACAGATGCTGCGTTGTGGCGAGACAAAAGAAACTTTAAAATGAAAAGGTATGACTGAAAACAAAAAATATATTCCCGCTCTGAAGTATGACTGGCTCACAAAAATCTATGACCCCGTGCTCCAGTTCTCGATGCCGGAACGAGAGTTTAAAACCGCATTAATCGATGAGATGCGTGTACAAACAGGTTATCAAATACTTGATTTCGGCTGTGGGTCATTAACACTTTCTATCATGGCGGCACAAGCTTATCCGCAAGCTATATTTTATGGAGTGGACATAGACGATAAAATCCTTTCCATTGCTGAGAGGAAAATGAAATCGGCTGCGGTGTCGGTTAAGATTCAACAGTACGATGGAGGCAAACTTCCCTATCCCGATAACTACTTTGACCGTGTGATGTCAAGTCTGGTGTTTCATCACCTAACACTAAGACAAAAGTATGATGCACTACAGGAAATATTCAGGATACTCAAACCTTCAGGGGAAGTTCACATTGCTGATTTCGGCCGTCCCGCCAATGCGTTGCAGCGAGTGGGGTTTTACAGTGTGCAATTGCTCGATGGTTTTGAAACAACAAAAGATAGCGTGAAAGATGCATTGCCAGGGGCAATGACGGAAAATGATTTTTCAGAAGTGCAAGAAAGAGGAATCTTTAAAACCATTGTAGGTACGGTAAGATTAATGAAGGGTATCAAACCCAATAATTCAATTTTATAAAGTTATGGCTAAACCATGCTGCGAGCCAGTAGACCCTAAGCCAACGCCTTCCTGGAAAGTATGGATGAAACGCGCATGGTATGGGATAATGATTGTTATTGTATTAATTCTTCTTTGGAATCAATTACATATTTAAATCTTAAATGAAATCAAATTATGAAAACAAAAATGATAACGCTTTTCCTGGTTCTAGGTAGCTGGGGAGCATTCGCCCAACACGATCATACTGGACACGATGATCAAAAGAAAATGGACCAAAGTATGGTCATGTTCAAGGATGCAAAACTTGGAGCGGCTTATGAACACTACATTCATTTAAAAGATGCGCTTGTAGCCTCCAAATCGGATGAAGCGAAGAAAGGAGCAAATGAACTACAGACAGCATTGAAAGACGTCAATGGATCGGCAGCAGCTATTGAAGCAGTTTCCAAACTTGCAAATGCTTCAGCTCTAAAAGAGCAACGCAAACTATTCAGCACCCTGAGCAATGAAATGGCTGCGCTCGTAAAAGGGGGCAAACTTTCCATGGGCATGTTATATCTCGAATACTGTCCAATGGCTAATGAAAATACTGGAGCATACTGGCTATCCAACGAAAAGGAAATTAAGAATCCTTATTTCGGAGATAAAATGTTGAAGTGCGGAAGTGTAAAAGAAATGATTCACTAATGCGGGTAGGGATGGGAGATGGAGTAACGAAAACTAAACGGCTCTCCCTCATCCTTGATTAAAGATATCCTAAGTGATTTTTCTTGCAAGATTATGAAAAAGAAACAAATCATCAGACCTCCTGTAAAAAAGAAAAGAAAAATTAAATGGTGGAATGTATTTATAACAGCATTCACCATTGTATTACTTGGAGGGTTTATGGTATGGATGATGGTATACACCTATCAACAAGAAAAACATGAAAATGAGATAGAGGAAAAATATAACGCCTCATTACCTCTTTCTGGTGTAGCGTTGGATCACAAATTAGTTTGTATGGTAAACAACACGTACCTAGGCGTTGATCAAATTCCTGTGATAGTACAAAGTAAAACCTATTACGGTTGTTGTCAAAAATGTGTACAGGATCTTAATTCAGATGAGACTGTTCGCTTTGCAGTGGATACCTACAGCAAGGCAACGGTTGATAAGGCCCTTGCCTTTAGAACCATGAACCCAAATAAACCGGGTACAATTTTGTATTTCGAATCTGAACTAAACGCAAAGCTATATTTAAAAAAATGAAACGAAGAGAATTTGTAAAACTTTCAGGAGTGGCAGCAGCTTCCACCATGCTGATACACCCAGTACTGCAAAGTTGCATGGACAACATGAATATGAACATGGGTTCTAACACGGTAATTGTTGTCAAAGAAGGAGCCTTTACATCACCACTTGCTTTTCCTAATGTAATGACCTCTAATTTTTCCTTGTCGGCAAATGGAAATACAGTTAACCTTTTGAATAACCAGACTGCATCCGTATTGGGCTATTCTGGAAGTATTTTAGGCCCCACAATGAAAATTGATAAAGGGTCAAACGTTTCTATTCCTTTTCAGAATAACTTATCAGAAGAAACGAATGTTCACTGGCATGGTCTTTTAGTGCCACAGAATATGGATGGGCACCCGAAAGATGTTGTACAAAGTGGAGCTTCATTCAACTTCGACTTTACTTTAAATCAACGTGCCGGAACGTATTGGTATCATCCGCATCCTCATGGTAAAACTGCCCGACAGGTATTTATGGGTCTTGCCGGGTTCTTCATTGTAAACGATGACGAAGAAAAAAATCTTAATCTTCCTTCAAGCGATCAAGAACTTTTACTGGTGATCCAGGACAAACTAATTGAAAATGGACAGTTGAATTATTCGCCCTCCATGTCTGAGATTATGACTGGCTATACAGGAGAATATGTTTTAGTTAATGGAATATATGCTCCAACCCACGCTGTAGCTACGAAGTATTATCGGTTTCGCATTTTGAATGGCTCTACAGCCAGGGTTTATAATCTTGCATTGAGCGACAATCAGTCTTTTGAAGTAATTGGTGCTGACGGAGGTTTACTGTCACAGCCGGCCACTGTGAACTCACTTCTTCTTGGTCCCGGAGAGCGAGCAGATATATTGTTGAATTTTAAAAACTACACTGTTGGGAAAGAGATTTATTTGAAAAACAAAACCTTCAGCGGTGGTGCACAGGGGCAGCAGGAATTCAAGATTATGAAGTTTGTAGTCAATCAGGCTGTAGACGAGACATTTACTGTTCCTTCACAGCTTTCCGTCATTCAGCCGATTTCAACAGCGTCTTCATCCAAAACCCGTATCATGAAAATCAAAGGCATGATGGAAGGCATGAGCGGAAATATGGATGGCAACATGGGAAGCGGTATGCATACGATCAATAATAAGGTTTATGATCTCGACCGTATCGATGAAACTGTTGAGGCGGGCGCAACAGAGATCTGGGAATTTGATAATTCCAATGGTGATGAAATTCATCCCATGCATATTCACGGTGTTCAGTTTCAAGTGATCGAGCGGATAGGCGGAAGAGGTTCATTAATAGCAACTGAAAAAGGCTGGAAAGATACTGTGCTTGTAATGCAAAGAGAAAGAGTGAAAGTGATCATGACCGTTCCGCAGGAGAAGGGAATATTTGTTTTTCACTGCCACAACCTGGAGCACGAAGACGATGGCATGATGCTGAATTATGAAATTGTTTAATAAACCTTTTTAAAACTATTAGTATGAAAACAAAAATGATGATGATTTGCCTGGCGGTGGTTGGCGGAGCAGTTTTTGCGCAACACGATCATGGCGCAGTGCAGAGTGCTCCCATACACAGTAAGAAAGAAAAAGCAACACATTCACACCGTGCTGCACCGGTGTTTCAAAATCAATTAGCCGATGTGTTTATGGTCAGCCTCCAATTGAAAGAAGCATTTGTGTCTTCGGATACTGCTAAAGTTCTGGTCGCAATTCCCGAAATAAGGAATTCAATATTAAAGGTAGACATGTCCCTGTTGAAAGATGAAGTACTGATGGACTGGATGGGTTACCTGAAAACACTCAACGAAAGTGTGGTCCAGATCAGCAATTCAACAGACCTTATAGTACAACGCAAAGCATTTGCTTCTTTCAACGATGCCATATATGAGAGCATAAAAATGTTTGGCATTGGTGGTATGACCGCTTACTACACCTATTGCCCGATGGCCAATAACAATTCAGGTGCGTATTGGCTTAGCAATTCCAAAGAAATTCGAAATCCATATTCTGGCAACGTTATGCTAACCTGTGGAAAAGTGAAAGAGACTCTTCAATAAATTCATCCATTAATTAGGGTTCACTCAAAGTCACTAAGTTCCTATAAATAAAGGTGTTGAAAGG